>ERZ1048068.289-NODE-289-length-46411-cov-10.499137_pt1 | contig 46411 bp, 49 predicted proteins | sample MGYA00383098_ERZ1048068 | MGnify/ENA primary metagenome ERZ1048068 (study PRJEB29581, sample SAMEA5548368) | metagenome | biome: marine; feature: coastal; material: water | depth 1 m | study: Short-term variability in the microbial, nano- and picoplankton...
AATTCTTAATTCTTAATTCTTAATTCTTAATTCTTAATTCTTAATTCTTAATTCTATTAATTAATGTTGTTGTAGAAATTTCTGAATTATAATCTAATCTTAAAAATTTATTGGATTTAATGGCTTCTAAATAATAGGCATTGTATTTTTCATTTTCTTCTTCTGAATGTGCGTGAAATACAATTTCAATAGAGTATTTTTTCATAAATTCACGAGTAATAGGAATTGGTATATCTAATAATACTTTATCTACAACATGACATTTAGAAACAGATTTAAAACGCTCTCGTTCATTCATAATTGGAACACGTTTATAATCTTTACAAAAATCATCGGAACAAATACCAACGATTAAATAATCACAATAAGTCTTACATTTTTCTAAAAATTCTACATGTCCAAAATGAAATAAATCAGCCACCATATCGGTATAGCCAATAATCATTTGGTAATGTATTTATATCTATAAGTTTACTAGTTTAAAATAGTTTAATTAAATTAAAATTAATTATAATTTTTATTTTTACTAGAATTATATTTAAACAGTATTAGTGAAAGATAATTAGAATGACCAAAACCATTATTTTATATGATACTAATAAATATAGTCATAAATCTTGTTTTGGTTTTAATAATCAAATGTATAATAAATTATTGAAATATAAAAATAAAATAGATCAATTGTCAGTTCCAACTTTATGGGATAAGGCTAAAAAATTAGGGAATGATTATGAACTAATTTATTTACCAAATAAAAAAAATAAATATGATAGCATCGCATCCTATCAACCTTTAAGTCGCTCTTATTTTAAATTATGGGAGATTATTCATGATTTTGAGTTATTAAATGATTCGTATAACTATACTATTTTATGTTTAGCAGAAGGTCCGGGTGGTTTTATTGAAGCAATAAATAATTACAGACAAAAACAATCTAAAATAGATAATACGACTGGTATAACCTTAAAATCAACAAATAAAGATATTCCAGGATGGAAAAAATCTAACAAATTTTTATCTTCTAATAAACATATAAAAATTACCTATGGATCGGATAATACTGGAAATTTATACAATCTAGATAATATTATTTATCTTAAGAAGAATCATAATAATAATGATTTTATCACTGCTGATGGTGGATTTGATTTTTCGAATGATTTTAATAATCAGGAAGAATTAAGTTATAGAATTATTTTTTGTGAAATAGTTACTGCATTGGCAACACAAAAAGAGGGAGGGACTTTTGTATGTAAAATATTTGATTCGTATACATTTATTACCATTAAATTTTTATATTTATTATATAATTTTTATGAAGAAGTGTATATAACAAAACCATATACAAGTCGCCCAGCTAATTCAGAAAAATATATAGTATGTAAAAAATTTAAAACCATTAATGAATCTTATTTAACACTTTTATTTTCATATATAAAAAATTGGGATTATTATTATAAAAACAAGTTTAGAGATTTTTTATCATTTATTGAACTACCTTATATATTTTTTAAAAAAATTAATGTATATAATAATGTACTAACAAATAATCAAATCAATAATATAGAAAAAACGCTTTCTTTTATTGATATAGAGGATAAAGAAATAATAGATTCTATTACAACAATTCAAACAAAAAAAGCATTAGAATGGTGTAAATTATATTCTATAGAAATAAATAAATTTAGTTTACATATTTCGGTCTAAATTCTCAAAATAATTTTATTGTTAAATAGTATAATGAATGTTAAATGTGATATTAAAAATAATTATTCAGTAGATAAACCTACTTGTATTCCATTTGAAAACATGGATTCTTCGCCAGAAACACAAATGCCACCACAAGCAAAAAATTTAGGATTATATGGTGGTGAAGCTGTTACTACTCCTTGGTTACCTAAACCAAATGTCCCTACTGCTACAAATTATATGAAGCAGTTGGCATCCGCCAATCCTCCACCAGGTGCCATGGAACAATATGTTGAACTTAATAGGTTAGGAAATAATTTCTCGCCATCTCCAGCCGTGAAATGGTATGCGGATACTAATAAAGTAAATTGTGGTCCTTTTAATATTAAAGGGTTATAATTTTTATGTAATAATTTTATTTATAATTATTTATAACTATTTTAATTGATTTAAATAGACACATTTCAAATGTTATATTTGTATATTTTATTTATAATTTATTATGCTTTAGGAATAATGTTTTTTGTATATATTGATTTCAATAAAGTTAATTATATCTATATCCCAAATAAAAGTCAATTTATTAATGACTAATTATAATAAATTCCGAATAATTTTTAATAAATTTTTAATAAATTTATAGTATTATAGTATGATACTTTTACAATTAATAATAGTTATAGTATTAGTTTTACTATTAAATGTAAATGAAGCTAAAGAAACATTTTATGATGATTATGAATTTTGTCCAGGTACAGATTTAATAGATGCCGATCCATCAAATTCATATGCCAATCCCAGTAAAGGATGGTGTCAAATGCGCTATTATCAAAACCCAAATGTAATAAATGGTAAAACGATAGATGATGTGAATAATTGTTATATTAATGATTCGGATTCGGATTCGGATTCGGATTCGGATACATTATTAGGAACAAATAGTTGTCCTAATTCATAATACTTAAATCATATTCATATAAATTTTTGAAATAAAATTGATTTCAAAGTTTCATAATATATGTATAACAATACATACTGAAAGATGACCGCTAACTTTGATGAAACGTACGGCACCATGGTTCAACCTGAACAAATCAAAATACCAATGAAACCACATCAATTGACTATTCTTAAAGCAGCTATTAAACTCGAAACAGAACAGTTGGAATTTGAAGACGACACTTCAAAAATGAGTCTAAAAACTAAATTTGGAGTATTGTGTGATAATGTGGGTTCAGGTAAATCATTGGAAATGTTGTCTATTATAGCATATGAGAAATCGTGTAGAAAGAAGGTTGATAAAAATTATAGTTTGGAAAATATGTTGTCTATGACGATTGATCATACAGAAGAAGTAGAAGAAGATGTGTTGCCTCTTAATATTATTGTAGTTCCACATACAATTATTGCACAATGGTGTGATTATATTTCGAATTATACAACTCTTACATACTATCAAATTAATTCAAAAAAAACGTTGGACGAATTTAATACGAATTTTGATGACCATAGTAAAAGTGATATTCTTCTAGTTGCTTCTACTCGCTATAGAGAATTTGATGTGTTGTGGATGATGAAATGTGAAAAATTAGTGTCTCGTCTAATTTTTGATGAAGCAGATGTGATTCGTATTCCGAAAATCACAGAGATACCAGCATCCTTTTATTGGTTTATGACTTCTTCCTTTATGGCATTACAAAACCCATATGGTCTTCGTCAATGGGTAAATCAGTTGGGAGAAGTAAATACTTACTATAATTATGAACAAGGTTTTACGAATAAAGTTCAGGTTGCTGGAATTACGAATACAGGATTTATTTTGAATATGTTTAGAAATTTGCATAAGTCTCCTCAAAAAATGAATATTTATCCAGCTATATTTCTTAAGAATAATGATGACTATATTAAAAAATCGTTTCAGCTTCAATCGCCTGAAATTATTAAAATTATTTGTAAAAACCCAGTCATTCTTAATATTTTGGATACTATTGTAAATGCCGAAACAGTTGCGATGATTAATGCCGGCAATATTCAAGGAGCAATGGAAAATATGAATTGTTACAAGGTAGAACATAATAATCTGATAGAAACGGTAACCCAAGACCTTGAAACTGAACTTAAAAATAAAAAGATTGAATATACAATGAAAAGTCAAATGACATATAGTTCACCATATGCCAAGAAACAATCCCTAGATAAAATAGAACAGGCAATTGATACAATTGAATCAAAAATTAAGTTGTTGATTGATAGGATTCACGACCATGATATGTGTGGTGTTTGTTTTGATTCTATAGACAATAAAACGATTCTTAATTGTTGTCATTCTGCCTATTGTTTTGAATGTGTTAGTACTTGGTTGAATACCAAAAATATTTGTCCTCATTGTAGAAGTAATATTACTTCTGAGAATTTGCTTATTGTTTCTGATTCTATCAAACCTGAAGTCAAAACCCCGAAAGAAGAACACGAAACAAAATTCAATAAACTTACAACTATTATTAAAGATAGAAAGGAAGAATTGGGTGATGCATTTAAATTCCTTATATTTACTGAACATGAAAATCTGTTTAACGAGTTGATGCCTTTTCTTGCCAAACATAACTTGAACCAAGCACAAATTAAAGGTGCTGGAACAACTATTACTAAACAAGTTGCCAAATTTAAAGCAACTAAACAATATGATGGCGATGATGTAACTGATTGTCTTCTACTAAATGCCCGATTTTGTGGAAATGGACTTAATCTAGAAAATGCGACAGACGTTTTCATTTATCATTCAATGTCTAAAGAAATGACTAATCAAGTTATTGGACGAGCCCAGAGACCAGGAAGAACAACAACTCTAAAGGTATGGCATATGTGCTATGAAAATGAAGCGTGATTTAAAAATATATGTATAGTATAGTATATATTACATATATTACATTACTTACAGTTTAATTGACTATCTATTTTTTATTTTATATTTATAAAGATATTACTATTATAAGTAATAGTAATATGGGAATTCCCTTATTTTTTAAAATCATTTCCGAAAAATATGATGATAGTCTATTAGATACTATAGATTCTAAATCTAAATCATTATTTTTAGATATGAATTGTTTAATTCATCCCTGTTGTAGAAAGGTATTAGACGATAATTATTCACACAAACATAAAGAAAACTATGAAAAACGTATGTTTACCGAAATAAAATGCTACTTAGAAAAAATAATACAATTTTGTGAACCTGATTTTATTTATATGGCTATTGATGGGGTGGCACCCTGTGCCAAAATGACCCAACAGAGACTAAGACGATTTAAAACGCGATTAGAAAGACAAGAATTAAACACTATAAAAGATCAATTAAATATAGAATATCCTACTGAGAATTGGGATACAAATGCCATTTCTCCTGGTACAGATTTTATGATAACACTAACAAAAACATTATCTCATTATATAAATACTGATTCTATATTTAATGGGAAAGAAGTAGTATTAAATGGACCGAATATACCAGGAGAAGGTGAACATAAAATATTGAATTATATTCGCAAACATACTATTAATGACACGATGTTAATTTATGGATTAGATGCTGATCTAATTATGTTGGCTTTATCAAGTGGTAAGGAAAATATTTATTTATTGCGCGAATCTGTTGAATTTGGACAACCGAAACATGGCGAATTTATGTATATGGATATAGACCAATTAAAATGTAATATAATGGCGGATTTTAAAGAACGATTCTTTATGATTAGTTTAAATTCTAATACTATTCTTGAAAAAGATTTTTTGGTAAATTTGATAGATGACTATATATTTATTTGTTTTTTGTTGGGAAATGATTTTTTACCACATATATTATCATTAGATTTGCGGAATGATGGTTTAAATTTAATTATGGATGCCTACATTAGCACATTTATGAATTTAAAAGAAAATTTAATCACAAAAGACTATACAATTAATACCTATTTTTTGAAATCCTTAATCAAATTATTAAGTGAACATGAAGATAAGATTGTATTGGAATTATTTACTAAACGACATAAATTAAAAAAATATTTGAAAATAAGGTCGGCTGATAATGAGTATGATAGGAGAGTAGAAATCTTAAATAATTATCCAATATTGAATATGGATGAAGAATATAGAATTACCAATCCAAGTTTATATTGTTCTGATTGGAGAAAACGATATTATAAACACTGTTTTGATATGACTCAAAAGAGTGAAATAGATGATATTTGTGAAAACTATTTTGAAGGATTAGTATGGACCTTTAATTATTATTTTAAAGGGTGTGTCTCTTGGAGATGGAATTATCATTATAGTCATGCTCCGACTTTAAAAGATCTAACTATTTATTTGAATTCTATTGAAGATATAAATAGGTATACTAAGTATTTTGTGTCTAAATCTAAACATCAAATCCCAGTATCTCCAATAGTTCAATTAATGACTATTATGCCTAAAACTAGTATGGAATTGTTGCCCCCAAATTATCATAAATTAATGACCGATTTAGATTGTCATTTATTGCATTATTATCCAGATAGTTATAAATTAGATACCTTATTTAAAAGATATTATTGGCAATGTGTACCTATATTACCACCGATTCATTTAGATGTCATCCAAAAAAATGTTGAAAAAGTTAAATGTTCCAAGGAAATAAAAGAGCGATATGGGGTTGGAACATTAATAATTAAAGAAAAATAATATTAAAAAAAATTATATAATATTAAAAAATTTTAAAAATGATACTACATCTCATCAATTTCTTCACTAACGGACATATCTAAAACTAAATAAGGTTCATCTTTTGGGGTTTCTCTTTTAGTTTTTTGTTGGGAAATTTCATCATTAAAATCAAAATTTATGTCGTTATTTTCTTCTACTTTTCCTTTTACTAATTCAACATTAGGTATTAAACTTTGTTTTTTTAAAATACGACTCTCATCATTATTATATCTATGTATAATATCACCTTTAGATTTATCAAAATCTCTAATAGAAAGTAAAACGATATCTTGTTCATTGATCCAAACCTTTTTACGCATTTTACCACAAACATGGCATAATTTTTCACTCAAAATAAAATCACCTTTAGGGTCGGTTTCAAAACAGGTCACAAGAAACCTTCTACCGCCAACAGTTTTAGATACTTGTCCGTAAAGTTGACCTTCTTTGGCATAATCAATAGGTCTATTCATTTCGGTAGCACCATTTTTTCCTTTTTTTCGTTTATTACCACCTCTAATATTTGTTTTTGGCATAATTATATAGATAGATATTACATAAATATATCATAAGTTTTTAAATGGATATAAAATTTGTATTAATATAATAGTAATGAAATTGGTGATTTTTCAGAGGTTTGTCAAATTAAAGTTAATTGCAATTAAAAATATTAATCATGATCTTCAATTACTTGATATGTATATTTTTAAAGTAATGGAACATCTAAATAATATATTTTCATTAAATTTAATATCATATCATAAATATAGTTTACATTTACAAACTCTTGAGAATATTTTAATGAAATATAATAATTTACCTAATAGATATACACTAAAAAATAAAATGTCTATATTGGAGATTCGTGAAAAAATTAACTTTTTATTTGACAAATTAAAATCATTATGTGAATATTGTGGGATAGGCTCTTTATTTTTATTAATACAATTGACAACTAAATTAAAAAAATCATATTTTAAATCAAATGGACTATTAAATTTTATAGAAACGATTTTTATCCCAATAAATTTTAAAATATATACAACTAAAATTAATATAGAAAAGAATTTGATTGTCTATAAAAATGTAAAAAGTTTAGAAAAATATGATTCAGATAATTTAAAAAATAAAGAGATTAGTTTTAAACTAATTTATAATACAGAAAATTTAATTGAACTAACACGGGGAGGAAGACTTTATATTCCTATTAATAATATGACATTAGTCATTGATGGATTCTTTATAAAGGATTCATTAAATATATATAGGAAGACCCCTATTTTAAAAAAAAAAATTTTGAAATTAAGGAAAGCTTTGAGTGAGATAAATATTAATAAACCATTTAAACATGGTTACTTAGAACAGTTATCATTGCGCGATTTAATTATATATAGTACATCAGAGATAATAGATTTATGTTGTAATGATTACAATAAAGTAACTAATTTAAAAAATAATACGATTTCTTCTTTAATAAAACAATTTTTAACAGTATCTATTGAAGAACAACGAACTATTTTAACATTATTTTTATTATTAAAAGACGATATTGATACTCAATATTTGGCTTATTTAATGTACGATATGATTAGTAATGAATCTTATTTGTTAAAACCACAACCTTTATCTGAAGAAATCTATAATAGTTTACATTGGAGTATACAGAAGATGTTTAAAATTGCCATTAAAAATATTGATGATTACAACAAAAAATTAGTAAATTTCAATGAAAGTGATATACCGTATGAAAAACGAATTGCTTTATTAAAAGTGGATGATTATGTAAAATCTAAGGCTCTAGAGAAATATAAAGAAATAATGAATAAAGGTGGGGAAAATTCTAGTAAATCACAACAATATTTGGATGGATTACTAAATATACCTTTTGGGATTTATAAAAAGGAAAAAATATTACTATATTTATCTGAATTTCGCTATGATATTCAAATATTTATGAATGATATTATTAACAATAATGTATTAGGTTCACATTTTATATCATTTTGTAATAAGTATAATGTAGAAAAAATAAAAGGAAAAGAAATAGATGATGTTATTATATATATTCAAAAATGTTATACTAAATTACTTTCTAATAGAATTCCCGGTTTTTTAAATACAATCTATGAAACTAACAAAAAAATTAAAATAACTGAATTAAAAGTCATTGTTACAAAAATGAATACGATTTTATCTCAATTAGATACGCAACATTTAAATAAACATGGGTTAATAGATATCACATCCAAAAAAAATATATTATATGCTTCAATATTTGAAAAATTAAAAGTAATTACTAAATATTCTGTTAAAATAAAATTATTAAATTGTTTTACCAATAAACCAAATTTATTTTCAAAATCGGTAGATACTATTTATTATGATAAATTATTATCTATTGAAGATAAATGGCAAACATATAAAAATAATTCTAAAGATTATTTAGGTAAAGTTAAAGGCATATTAAATAGCGCCGTTTACGGCCAAGAAGATGCCAAAAATGAAATATTAAGAATAATAGCACAATGGATAAATGGAGAAATGAAGGGTTATTGTATTGGTTTTGAAGGACCACCTGGAACTGGAAAAACATCATTGGCGAAAAAAGGAATTTCTAATTGTTTAGTTGACGATGATGGTAAAAGCAGACCATTTGCCTTTATACCGTTAGGTGGTTCAAGTAATGGTTCTATATTAGAGGGACACAGTTATACTTATGTTGGTTCAACATGGGGTAAAATTGTAGATGTTTTAATGGAAACGAAATGTATGAATCCTATTATATATATTGATGAATTGGATAAAATTAGTAAAACTGAAAATGGGCGTGAAATCATTGGAATTTTGACACATTTAACAGATTCTTCGCAAAATGATGAATTTTACGACAAGTATTTTGCAGGAGTGAAAATAGATTTATCGAAAGTATTATTTATATTTTCATATAATAATTTTAATCATATAGATCCAATTTTAGCAGATAGAATTCATCGTGTGAAATTTAATAATTTAACGAATAAAGAAAAAATTGTTATTATAAATAATTATTTATTACCGGAATTATTAGAAACAGTTGGATTTCCCCCAGAATCTGTTGTGTTTTCAGATGATATATTGGAATACATCATTTATAATTATACATTAGAGGGTGGTATACGAAAATTTAAACAAACTATTTTTGAAATTATTAGGGAAGTTAATTTAAAATATTTAATGGATACTACATATTCATTTCCAATCATTATTACAAAAAGTATGATTGAAGACATTTTCTCTAATAAATTAAAAATTATTTATAAAAAAATAGCACCTAAATCTCATATAGGTTTAGTGAATGGTTTATATGCGACAACATCTGGTGTTGGTGGTATTACCATTATAGAATCATTTAAAACATTTAGTGATAGTAAATTGTCTTTAATATTAACAGGTCAACAAGGGGATGTTATGAAAGAAAGTATGCAGTGTGCCAAAACAGTTGCTTGGAATTTAATTCCAAATGCCATTAAAAAGAAAATAAATGATGATTGGAAAAAAAATACGAATTGGGGAATACACATCCATTGTCCTGAAGCAGCTGTTCCTAAGGATGGTCCTTCGGCCGGTGGGGCAATTACATTGGCAATAGTGTCTTTACTTACCCAAATTCCTGTTAGGAATACGGTTGCTTTAACAGGAGAAATAGATTTAAATGGAAGTATTCATGCCATAGGAGGATTGGATAATAAAATAGAAGGCGGAAAATTAGCAGGAGTAAAAACTATTTTATATCCTAAACAAAATGAACAGGATATAGATATTATAAAAAATAAAAATAAATCAATATTGGAAAACATAGATATAAGACCAGTACAAACCATATGGGACATATTGGAGGTTTGTTTAGAGGATAATGATATTGAATTTAATAATTATATATAGATTATAATATGTATAGTGAATTACAAAGAAAATTATTATTTATAGGTGTATGTATTCCAGTTAGATTAACTATAATATATATTGTTAGTAAATTTATTAATACTAACTATATTAATTTTATAAGAGGTATATATTTAGTAATGGCATTATTATTTATCTATAAATTTATTCATTTCTCATCTAAAGAACGAGGTGGTTTTGGCAATAAAGTGTGGTGGAATGATTTAAGATTGGTTCATGGTCTAATGTATATCGCATTTATAATTACCGAAGATATACGATTATTATTAATAAATGTAATGTTAGGTATATTAGGTTTTATAAATAACTATTTTATCGGTTATTAATGAGTACTAATTCGCATTCCTTTTTTTGGTCTTCCATTAATAATTTATCACGTTCATCAAATAGTGTACGAAATTTATCATAGAAATCAGGAATATTGGTACCATCTTCAAGTAATTTAACATAGTGTGTATCCAATATAAAGTATTTTCCATCCATTAAATCATTAATGGTTTCATCTTTACCCTTGTGTATCCATTTATCTTTGCTAAACACTTTTATTTTATTATCTCGTTTATTGGTGAATTGGATATTTTTATTTTCGGGTTTATTGTCGTTAAAATGTACTGCTTCAATCATTTTAGGGATCATTCCATAGGGACCACGTAATAATTTTGTTTTAAATATATCGGTTATGTGACTTAGGTCTTCTTTGCCATAACTATTTAATTTGATATTTTGGGTATTTTGAGTATTTTGGATTGTCGTATTTCCGGCCTTATCTATTAATTTTTCTATTTGTTTATATAATTGTTTTTTTTCTTTATCATGTTTAGATTCAATTATTTTTATTGAACTTTTATTAATCTGACCAGTACAAGCAACACTATTTAGTTTACAATAATGAATTTCGTGTCTTCTTTTATTGGGTATAGTTGTGAATATTTCGTCACAATAGTCGCACTTGTATTTTTTTTGTGCTCTTTTGTGCTCATTTGTGCTCATTTTGTGCTCATTTGTGCTCATTTTGTGCTCATTTGTGCTTATTAGTGACATTTCTTCTATTTTTCTTAAATGCTTCTTAGTTTGAAGGTGTCGTTTGTGATCAGATTTTAATTTGGAATAAAAGCTACATAAGTCACAAGAATATAAAGGCATCTATAGTATAACAATATAAAATAAATAAAATGTCTAGTCTTTAAATATATGTTTTTTTTTATGTAAAAAGTATGTTTTTACATATTTTTTTACATATTTTTTACATATTTTACATATTTTACATAATTAGAAGAAAAATACTCCTTAACAAGATTTCATTTTTATGTTTTTTTATAAGAAAAAAAACATAAATGAACCACAAATTACTTTTTTTTAGAGAGAGAGAGGGACGCCAAAAAATAATTAGACAAAAAAATCAAAAATTAAAAATCCAAAAATCCAAAAAAATCCAAATATATTTTATTTATTAAATATAATGGATATAGTTGAAAGCATAGATATTGTCAAAGGATTGATCCACTCTTTTATTAGATTTTTACCATTAGGATTATATTTTTTTACTTATTTCTCGTCAACACTCTATAAAGATAAACGTTCAGTTATATTACTTGTTGGACTAATTTTTAATGATATTATAGGAGCAATATATAAAAAATATAGCGGTATCGTACCGAATGATACATGTGCGGTATTTGGAAATACAGAAGGTACAGCTTTGAATTTCCTTCCTAATTCGCATACTGAAATTATGTCATTTATTATGTCTTTCTTTTACAGTGAGATGTGGAATTCAGGGATAATGAATTGGTTTAAATTTAATTTCTTACTCTTTATGATGATTATAACGGTATGGTCTAGAATAAATATAGGATGCGAAAATAGCTATCAGCGTATTATTTTTGATGTACTATTTGGAATGGTTCGTGGTAGTTTATTTTATCATTTCTTTTCATCCCAGTATAAAAATGTACCCGAAAATGATACTGCATTTGAAAAAGCAGCTTGCGACTCGAATGTGTCTGGTTATAGATGTGAAACTATAAGAAATGGAAATGTGATTATAAAAGATCCTTCTCAAGAATCAGAATCTGAATCTATTTCTGATTCTGATGAAGACAATTAAATAAAAATATTTAAAAACTAGTACATTAAAATAACTACAAAATGGATGATATTAAAAACAAATTTGTAAATAACTTTGAATTAGGTTTAAGTGAATTATGTGATTACTATAATGATAAAATTAATCTATTAGATATCAAAGTATCAAATCAAACTACAACTATAGAACATTTACGACAACAATTAACTATATTAGAAAAAGAACATGACATTTTAAAAGAAGATTTTACTGACTATAAAAGTGTATCTATCGTCAAAAATCTTAATAAACAAATTTTAGAAAAAGATAATGAAATAAAAATATTAACTAATAAAATTAATAAGCAAGAAGTGAAGGTACTTGAGTCGGAACCAGAGCCAGAGCCAGAGCCAGAGCCAGAGCCAGAGCCGGAACCAGAGCCGGAACCAGAGCCGGAACCAGAGCCGGAACCAGAGCCAGAGCCGGAACCAGAGCCAGAGCCGGAACCAGAGCCAGAGCTAGAGCCAGAAGAAGAATCCGAAGAAGAAGTAGAAACTTCATTTATTGAAAAGAAATTAAAAGGTAAAATGTATCTTGTTTCTGATGATGATGATAGAGAAATATACGAACAATTACCTAATGGTGAATTAGGGGATTGTGTTGGTAAATATAATAATAAAAATAGAGCTGTATTTTTTAAAAAATAAATAAATTTATAATACTATTTAGGCACTAACGCCAACAGAAACTTTTGGGAAATGAACCTTCATGTATTTTTGTAAATTGAAATAGGTGACTTCTTGTCCTGCTTCTACATTAAGCAATTTTTTAAGTTTTTTATCGGGAAGAATTTTTCTTCGGTCGGCTTCATCTTGAAGATTATGACTTTTAATGTAGTTAGTAAGTTCCTTCGTGACTTCAGTTCTAGCCATTTCAGTTCCTTGATCCTTTCCAAGGAAATCACATAGTTCCTGTGAGATAATCGTTGGTTTGGCAAAACCACTTGGAGCACGCTTTTTTTTCTCTTCGGGATCTAGTTTGCGACGTTTATTTTTTTTATTGATATCCTTTAGGTGTTTAAGTGTATTTTTTTGGAGTTTACGAAGGTCACTCATGATATCACTTTCAAGAACACGAAGTGCAGCTAGTTTTTGGGTTAGTGCATTGAATTGGCTTTCAATAGTTTCAGTCGGTGCAACTTCAACTGGTGCAACTTCAACTGGGGCAACTTCAACTGGGGCAACTTCAACTGGAGGAGTGCTTGTAGTAGTTTTGGTAGTTTTGGTAGTTTTGGTAGATTTAGCTTTAGCAGTTGAAGATTTGGCGTTAGTGGATGACTGTTTAGCGCTTACGTTTTTAGATTTAGGAGGCATGTTAATACTACTACATATAGATTAAACTTTAAATCAATTTTAAATTAAATATTTTTTACCCATATATGTACGGTTTATATATGGTTTATATATGATTTATTTATGATTTTATTCATGGTAAAAATGAATAATTTGTTATGTAATTTTGAAACTATTAATAGTTTTTGAAGATTAAGATTATAAAAATAAATATAGTATAAAGTACCCATAAACATCTGGCATAATAAAATGAATTCATTATATTTTTTAGTTTGTAAACATAATTTATAATTAGTTTCTTCTTTTTCCCATAAAGCATATGTTTGATATAAATCCATATGTGTAAATATAATATAAAAAATATCAATAAAATATCTATAAAATATCTATAAAATATTAATAAAATATTAATAAATTATATTAGTGTATGAATATAGAAACTAATAATGATTTAATTAAATTTATAGAATTAGAAAAAAAAACAATTAACAATAGCTCAAATGAAAAAATAATAGATGTGTTTTATAAATGTTTCTTTAAAACTTTAATTGAAACTACTATAAAATTTAAAAATTTAGAAAACTCTAATAAAAATGTGTATATAGGAAGTAATATTATGTTTAATGTATTTTGGATAATACTAAACTATACTAATAATTTAACATTGACTATATTTTTAGCTGAAAGATCAATATTACTATTTTCAGAATTTATTATATTATCGAGAGATCCATCTATTAATAAAGATCTTTGTTATATTCCTAATTTATCAGACGCCATTAATTTTGCTTATAAAAAAACTGTTGGTCCAATAGAAATTAAATCTTTATCAATTGATAAAAATAATAATATAAAAAACACGTGTTTTCTTATGAAAGAAATAATACAATCCTTTTATTTAAAATATGAAGATATATCAATTTATAAAGCAAATATTTTTTCTATATGTGATATGATTACAAAATTACACAAAATTTTAGGAGATGATAAAGTATTTTTTATTTTATTAAAAAAAATAATGGAATATATACAACATAATAGTATTATAGAAATCCAACAATTTATTAAAACAGTTATTAAACATAGACATTCTAAAACAAAAATAGTTGAAATGATAAAAACTATATAGATATATAGTTTACTTCAATATTTAAATTGTTCTTTTTAATAAAAGGTAAAATAATCGTATCTACCCATTCTATAATTTTTTCATTGAAATAATTGTAAACTAATGCTTTATGATTATGATTAATGTTTTGAATAAATGTACTACTATATAGATTAAATGAAAAAAGTATAGTTTTTATCTTATTTTTATCCATGACTGTTTTTAATGGAACAGTTTTTTCAAATTCAAAATCACTTTCTATTATGTTAGATGGATGATAAGCATCACAAGGTTTAGACATATCTAAATTATTATAGATTGATTTATCCTTTTTAAACTGCACTGTTACAAGAAAATCATTATCTTTTTCTGATAATATTAATCCATCATAATTTAATAATTTTACATAACATTCACTTCCATCACTTCTATTAATTATAAATTGTTTAGAACAATTATGATATATATTTGGTATTACATTTTTATACATCATAAAAAAGCGTTGCAAATTTTCCATTTGCCAAGTATTATCTTTATGAAAAATGACATTCCCTCTTGGAAATACTACAAATGAAAAACAACCATTAATATATTCATTTTTTTGATCTGTTTCATTCTCAATAATTTTATTAGAAAACTCATCTACTCTCATTTGTTTAGAACTAAAATACATACCTGAAATAATAGATAAATAAGTGTCTATTAAAGTACTAATAATAGTATTTTTATTATTTGAGAAGTCCATATTCTTACCTATTTATAGTTTTTTTTATTTAAATATAAATATAAATATAACATACCAATTTGGATAGTAAAATAATTATATTAAATAATTATATTAAATAATAGTATGACATATAGAAAATTAGGATTAAATATCGGACTTATTTTAACTTTCACTATTATCAACTATATTTTATCACAACAAGATGAGCGTATGAATAGTGATTTTTATAAAATAAAAACATTATTTGATTCACTGTATTTTACTATACTATCACATATTACTAATTTTTTTAGATATAATTCAAGTTCAGTAAATTTAACTAGAATCGTAAAACTAAGTGTATGTGTTCATATAGCTTTATTCATTTCAATAAATATGCTATTTTAATTAAAAAAAAGAGAGTAATAAATTTGGCTCCTTGGGTTCCATTTTTTCATGTAAATAAAATTCTGTGTATTTCGTTTTGGTCAGTCTACAATACTTTTCCTTTGTTATTAATGTATAGTTATATAATTTTAAAAGTTGTCTAAGTATAGTAATAATTTTTTTGGAATGTGTATTTGTAAAATAAATTTTACATTTACATGGAATGTAATAGGGCTCTATTATTTTTAAAGATACCATTATATCTTCTAAATTATCATCAATCATTTTATAGGTAAACCCTGTATTATCAGTAAAATTAGTTACATTTAGTTTAGATAATACGTCTAAAATTAGATTTTTTGGAACTTGCTGTTTAAAAATTTGATTTATTGGCATTAGATATATATAATTATTTATTTAATTATTTAATTATTTAATTAAAATTAAAATTAAAATTAAAATTATAAACTAAAATTAAAATTAAAATTAAAATTATAAACTAAAATTAAAATTATGTCTACTAATTAAAGAAATCTTAATTAATAATAAATAAACTTAAAGAAACAGAGCAACTTTTTTTTATGGATACTCATTCTTTAGACGATAATCAATCTAATCATGTAGATGTAGATGTAGATGTAGATGTAGAAGTAAAAACAGTTAAAAAAAAAAGAGGTCGTAAACCAAAAATAGTAGAAGCTAAGGCTGACTCTAAAAGAAATGGAAAATCTAAACAAAAAGAAGAAAAGGAAGAAAAAAAGGAAAAAGTACCTAGAAAAAGAGGAAGGAAACCTAAAATCGAGAAAATAATGAATGAGCCTAAAGAAATAGAATCAGTGTCAAATATTATATTACATTTGCCTATTAATTTTAATAAAAAGACAAATAATCCTAATGCTTTTGAAGATGGCCCCTCTTTTTATGAAATTCAAAATAATTTAAAAAAAATAGATAAGAAATTAGAATCTAAAATTGATTTAAATGATTATATTAAAGAACGGAACGAAATATATAATCAAAATAATATTATTTTTTTAAGATATGATGAAAGTAATAAAAAAAAGGAATGGCCTAAATCAACCAACTATGATTGTTTATGGGATTCATATCCATTTGACAATACACCATTTGGAATTCCAATAAAAAAAAATAATAATGTAGTTCATATGTTTGGAAATTTTTGTAGTCCCGAATGCGCTGCGGCATATTGCTTTACAATGAATGATAATGTTTGGGAAAAATATAGTTTATTAAATGAAATATATGGTAAAAATAAACCTATTCGAATTGCCAATTCTAAATTATTATTAAAAAAATTTGGGGGTATTTATAATATAGATGATTTTAGAAGTTTAAATATAAATAATTCTAAATTTTATAAATTATGTTTACCACCCATTTTATCATTAATACCTACATTGGAAGAAACTAATATTGATATTAATGATACGATATACTTCGAAAAAAATGAGTTAAAAAAAATGAATAAATACAAATTACAAAGAAATAAACCAGTTAATGATACGAATTCATTAGAGAATATTATGAATCTTAAATATTTATAATTTAATTTAATAATGTTTGCGACATACTGCTATGTATTCATCAGATCCTACTAGAATTTTACTATCATCACTAACAACACGTTTTGAAAATATAGCAGGTGTACCATTTTTACACACAATACATAGGGCATTTAATTTAGTAATAGTATCTGCTTGAGTACACAAATTATTAATTTGTCCAATTTGTTCTCTTTTATAATTTCCGTTCAATCCAGCAACATATATTATTTTTTTATACTCATTGCAGCTTTGTTTTACAAATTCTTCTAGATCTCCGAAAAAATGTGCTTCATCTATAATAATAATTTCTGATTCTATAAATATCGAATTAGTAAAGAGTGGCATTAATTCACTACATCCTAGACAGTCATATTCTTTTTTATCATGCGATATAATTTTATTTTCTCCATATCTTTTATCCAATTTATTGTTTATAACTAATTGTGTTTTACCCAAAATATCATATTTTTTTATAATTTTGAGTAGCTCAGAGCTTTTACCACTAAACATCGGTCCAAAAATAATATGAATTTCTCCAATTTCTTTTGAATGCGACATATTGAATAACATATTAATTTTAATAATATAATATAATAATCAATTTTCTTAATTAATTTACTAAATTAATTAAGAAAATAAAATAAAAACAAAAAATAGTTTAATTAATAATATAATTCATTATCTAGTTTATTTTAAAATTTTAGTTAAATTTATATTTATTTATTTTAATTTAATTACCTCCCTTTTTCTTACGAATTACCTTTTTAGCTTTAGCGGGTTCAGGAGCAGGTTCTTCTTCAACTACTTCTTCTTCTTCTTCATCTACCTCATTATTTGTACTCTCTGGTTCTTCTGCTTCTTCATCACTATCTTCAAGCATCTTAGGTCCGCTACCTGATTTTGTAGGTTCAAAAGAATTATCTTCATCATCAGAATCTGGAAGAAATGCGTGCGAAACAGCTGAATCTGGAACTTCAACCTCTGCCCTATCTAGTTGCCATTGACACATATAGGTACCATGTGCGATCCACAATCCAACACACTGGATAATACACCGCACCTTCGCATTCTTAACTAGAATATCTTCTACATTATCTTGTACTTCACCATCTTTATTCTGGTTAATCAGAAATTGATCACCTTCCTTATTATAAAGTTTACAACCAAATTTATCATCCCTGTATGGGATTTTAAGTTTCATTGTAGAAGGCCATTTTCCATCAGGTTCACCAGTTTCTTTATCTTTAGACACCTTGATAATAGGTCCAAACTTAGAACTGACTACATCCGTAGTACATTTTTTCTTCTCAAGTTTAAACCATGAAACACCATTGGCAACACCTTCAGAGATCAATTTTTGCTCTACCTCAACAAACTTTTGATGGAATTCTTGTAGTTCTGGAGAAGATTCCATACCTCTAAAAGAAAGTTCACAACTATATTTAGGATAAGCGCCTTCGGTATAACAACTTACATCCCACGGAACATCCATCCAAGGTGTTTGAACGTTAAACCGACCACCATTATAATTTACATAAACCAATTTGGCACCATTATCAAGTGTTTTAGGTTTAGAAGTAGTGATGGAACTGGCTTTGATGTTTTTTCCTTTGACGAGAGACATTTTATGATATTAATGTTTTGTATTTAAGTAAATTTTTCAAATCAATTTTTTTTTCCAGATGAATATATTGCGGAATATTTACATGTTATTTCTTATATATTTTCAGATTTACTAAACATATTTACATATAGATTCATTATAAATAATATTAAATAATATTAAATAATATTAAATATTAAAATTGATACTAACCTAAAGAATTATCTATAATTATTATAAATATTATAAATGAAATCGTATATGTTTTTAGACCATGAAACAATTATATTAAAACAAAAATTAAAACAAAAATTATATGTAGACGATATTAAGTTTACTCTAAAGAAACTAAACCTATTACAAAAAGGTAAAAAGAAAGAACTACTAGATAAACTATTAAATCACTATGAACGTAAAACTTATTATGAATTACATCAAGATAAAATAGAATTTATTCAAAAAACCTATAGAAAAAAACTATCTAATAGACAAGAAACCTTTTATTCCCAGTTTACTAATTCGGAAGATTTCTACACGTTGGATTCTATCACAAAAATAGAAAACCCGTATTTATTTTGGTATGAAGATACTAAACAATTTAAATTTGCTTTTGATATTAGGTCTTTCAAACAACTAATTATTAATAAATGTAAAAATCCATATACTCGCGAAGATATTCCAATTTATGCCATAGAGAAATTTAATAATAGATTACATGAACTTACTAATGATAATATTCAATTAATAGAGACACAAGATTTTCTAACTAAAGACCAAATTCAAAGACTTAAAATTGTCGAAATATTCCAAAAATTAGACGAATTGAATATAGTTGCTGGAGGAATTAACCAGCATTGGTTTGTAAATTTTACATTCTATCAACTTAGAGCTTTTTATAAAGTATTGGAAGATGTTTGGAATTACCGATCAGAACTTTCATATGAAAAAAAACTACAAATTGTACCTAGTAATTCTATGTTTAAAAACAATATGAACTATATATTAAACTTGTCTCTAAATAGTTATACCTATTTACAATCAATTATTTTAGATGAAATCAAAACACTAATATCTTCATCAGAAAATTTAGAAAATAGAAAATCAGGTGGGTACTATGTGCTTATCGCATTAACCGAAGTATCTGATGAGTATTTGGCTGATTATCCATGGTTAAAACAATAATTAATTTATTGTTGGAAATTAAATTCATTTATTAGTTAGTAATCCAATCCCAACAACAATACTGGCAATACCTAATCCTATTTTTAAATTAAATGTTTCATTCATTACCAATACACCTATAATAGTAGACGAAACAATAGTCAATGATTGTGTGAATGACACTACAAAGGATACATCCATCTCTTTAAGAACAGTAATAAATAAAAAGGATGGTAATAGTGTTAAAAACGCACTTAATACCAATAATCCAATTTGATTTTTGTTTAGTTTATTGAAAAAGTTTATAGAAACTGTTTCCGATTTTGTTTGAATAAAGTTTAAATAGAATATCACCATTAGTATCATACACAAAATACACATGTTATTGGCATAATTATATTCTATACTATTTAAACTTTTTGTTATTTTTTTTTTAACGAAGGGATTAATAGACCAACATATTATAATCAATAACAAATAGATATAATTATTATTCATTTATAATAATATAATAAAATAGTTAGTAAAAAATTAAATTAAATTAAATTAAATTAAATAAAAATTAAATAAAAATAAAAATAAAAATAAAAAATTTAAGAAACAGGTAAAATACAATCTAATACTTTATTATTTATGTTTGGTGTAGATAATGGTAGAGTCCAGTAACTATTATAATGTAAATCATTTTCTTCTAATATTATATTTTCCTTTTCCAATTCTTTCATGATATCTTGTTTGTCTTTTTTAGGATTAATTAATATATAATTTGTTTCACTTGGAAAGTATGGAACATCCGATTTAGTTAATAAATCATAAACTCTCTTTTTCTCTTTGTCCATTTTAGAAACCAGTGTTTTATTATTAGCAGTGTCATTTAAACATTCGATAGCCAATCGTTCATTAAAGGTATCTAACTGGTTTATAATAATATTACTTTCATTTAATAATTTTGCCAGTTTTTTAGTGGTAATCACATAGGCTAATTCTAGATTTTCATAACCATAGAAATTATTAAAACTACGTATTACAATTACATTTTTGTCTAAATAATTTAATGGATTCAAATGTTCTTTTTTTTGATCTTTGACAAAATCAATCATAGGTTGATGAATAATAACTATAATATTATCGGGTAGTTTTTCTAAAAATGTATCAAATTCTGTTTGGTTCAGACTTTGTCCTGTTAAAAGATTAGGACTAGTAAGATAAACTATTTTTGTTTTAGAATTTAGATTATTAAGAATATGTTTATAATCTGGTTGGATTGTTTTTCCATTTACTTTATAAACGGTATATTTTAAATTTAATTTAAGTTCATTAGACAGTAATTCTATCACTTCGTTATTGGGATAGAGGGTAAACACATTACTATATTTTGTGATAAAGGTAGTAAAAATTTTCTTTAATGCATCAAATTCTGTTTTATAGAAAACGATATTATGTTTATCTACATCTAATTTAGTTGCCAACATTTTTTGTAATTTAGAATTATATTTAGAATTAACGTTATGGATACTGTCATTTAAATTATAGTTTTTAATAAATGTTTGAATAGTATCAGATACGCCATATGGATTCTGTTTTGTTAAATAAGTTCCCCCTTCTTTTTTATGTTTAGTATAATTATATTTCTTATAAACATTTTTGTTAATTAATAATTGATAAGATGGTACTATTTTAGATAATTCAGGGTCCTCTTTAAAGGCCGTTGTAGAATATACTTTACCATTTAAGTCATGGTGTGGTAATTTGATAATTTCTAAAAACATATCCGTTAAACTATCTGGATCATCATAAAACATATTAGTAAAGTCATTTATTTTATCATAGGTTTTTTTTATGATTCCATCTTTCATTCCTTTCGTTTCCATTTTATCTGAAATATAATTACCACTATCAATTCGAATAACACCAACCGAAATAGCGTCATTCTCGGTTTCTTCCGATAAGAGTTCACTCATTTTTTCTATAAATGTTTTACTTAGAATTTGTGTACCCGAGCTGGTTTTGGTTGATCGATCTTTAGATTCATTCGAACTAATACTAATAATTTTACCTTTCGTATTGTTTTCTTTCATATTTTCTATAACCTTTTTAGTTAAATAAAAAATACTATTAATATTCACATTTATTTCCTGTTTCCAATCTTTATAATCTTTTTTTACAATTTTTTTAGACCCACTTCTATTTATGATATTATTTACTAAAATATCAATTTTATTAAATTTGCCAACAACTTTTTTAATAACATCATCAAAATTGGATTCATCGGATAGGTCGGCAACAATCCCTAATATATTTTTATTTTTACTTTCAAGTAATTTTAAGGTAGAATTGACTTTCTTTTCATCACGACCATGAATAACTAATTTACAATCTAATTTAGAAAATACTTTTGCCAAAGATAAACCTATACCACTTGTAGAACCAGTAATTAATACAACTTTATCTTTATAGTAATCTTTATTTTTATTATTTTTATTATTTTTATTATTTTTAATATTTTTATTATTTTTATTATTTTTAATATTTTTATTATTTTTATTATTTTTATTTGAATTACTTTTGAATCCTTCTATATTTTTTTGGGTTACAAAATAAAGAATTATTAATAATATAACTATTATAAGAATATTAATAAATGTCGTCATTTACAATAGTAATACATATTTTTATGATAATTATTTCGGATGAATATTAAATAAAATATATTAGATAATTATAATTATGTCGTGTAGAAGTAATAGTTTTTTTCATGAAGGCTTTCAAAATCAAAATAATGATACTAATAAAAATAATCAACCTAAAATAATGAATCAAAATAATAAACAGATAGTACAAACCAATAATTATAAATCTAAATTAAATATGAAGATAATAATTTATGTTATTTTATTTTTATTAGTAGTTGGAATCATAGTTTATAAGAATAAATAAAAAGTTTTAAATATTAAATAAAGTTGAAAAATTAAAATCTCAAATTAAAGGTAAAGAAACATAAAAAGAAAAATAAACAAAATTATGGTTGATTATAGAGAAGTACAATCGCCATCAATTATAATCGCAAATAAACCGATAGGAAAAACCCCATTAGAGATTATACAATTATTAAAGCAAACTGATAAATATAAATCTACTAAAATGAGTTATGCTGGTCGTCTAGATCCAATGGCTCATGGTCTAATGATCATTTTAATGAACAAAGAATGTTTTAAACAACATATCTATCATAATTTAAATAAAACATATAGATTTAAATTATTATTAGGAATATCCACCGATACATTTGATATTTTAGGAAAAATAACAAAGAATTATTTAGTTGATACTATCGAATCAATAGATTCAACTATACTTCAATTGATAGGTACACAAATACAAGAGTATCCACCATTTTCTTCGGTTAGAGTGAATAAACATCCTTTATGGTATTATGCCAAACATAATAAATTGGATACAATTACTATACCAAGTAAGAAAGTTACAATTTATGATATGATTATAGAAGACGATACAACTATGTCACATTTAGATTTAATAAAATATGTTCAGAATAATATTACTAAATTAGATACTAAACATGATTTTAGACAAAATGATATCCTAAAAGAATGGCAACATATAAAAGATTTGAATTATAGAATACTTACTATTAATGCCGATGTATCTTGTGGAACGTATATAAGAAGTATGTGTGATTTAATTGGGAAAAAATTAGGAGTACCAGCAATAGCTTTAGATATTTTTAGAACTTGTGTAGGTTCGTATCAGTTATAACAATAGTTAAATAAAATATAAAATAAAATAAATATAAAATAAAATATAAAATAAATATAAAATAAATATAAAATAAAATATAAAATAAATATAAACTATAACTATAAATATGATTGAACATTTTGACGATTCACAAACATTTTTACCAGGATCTACACAAAAATCGCCCATTATTTTAAATTTATTTTTTTTTGGATTGATTTTAGTATCAATTGTAGTAGCCGGGTTTTTTGGTAAAAACTTTTTAAGTTTTTTTATGTTCTATATGTTTTTTGGATTTCCATTAATGGTGATTTATAAAAAAAATATAATAGCGATGTTGCCAGAAAATATATCAAGTAAATTGGTTTCGGATATACAAAGTATAAATCAAGAATTACAAGATGATGGGAGTGAAATAAATACCCAAATTACAGCTGTATCAACCCCAAAAAGAAATAAAGAATTATTTATTATGTTTTTAGGAACTACGTGCTATGTATTATCCATTTATATTTTAATAAAAAGACGAAACGAATTGGTTGGATTGGCAATCAGTTTCTTTTTCTGTATTATATCAAATATAATTATTGGAGATTTATTTTAATTTAAAGAATATTTTGATTTAATAGAATATTACTCATATGCCAAATGTACTGGAATTTCAAACGGTTCAAACAGCCGCCTTTAGAATTTTAATAGAGGCTTTAAAAGAAATTTTAACGGATGCCAACTTTGAATTTGATGAAAACGGATTAAAGATAGTTGCGATGGATTCAACCCATACAGTGTTGGTACATTTACGTTTAAATGCCGATAAATTGGAAAAATATGTTTGTCAAAAAAAAATTGTTTTAGGAATCAACCTAATTAATTTTTATAAATTAATGAAAATTTTAGGGAATAATGATGTATTACAATTATATGTAGATGATGAAAACTTAAGTGTATTAAATATAACAATTCAGAATAGTGAAAAAAATGCCATTACCAATTTTAAACTAAATTTAATGGACTTAAATGAAGAAAATATAGAAGTACCACCACCGACTTTTGAATCTGTTATTACCATGCCTTCAGTAGATTTCCAGAAGATATGTAGAGATATGCATAATTTATCCGATGAATTAGAGATTAAAAGTGTTGGCAATCAACTAATCTTTAGTTGTAAAGGCCTATTTGCAGAACAGGAAACAAGTATTGGCGCAAGTTCTAATGGATTAAATTTTATTCAGAATGACGATTCTAATAAAATTATTCAAGGAGTTTATGCCCTAAAGTATTTAGTTCTATTTAGTAAATGTACTAATTTATGTAATTCAGTAGAAGTCTATCTCAAAAATGATTTCCCATTAATTATTAAATATAATATTGCCTCACTAGGAGAAATTAAATTATGTTTGGCTCCTAAATATCAAAATTAAGCATTTCGTTCTTTATGTTCTTTATATAAACATTGTGAGCTATTTAGATTATAGATATGTTTAGATAAAATTGAATTACTCGTATTTTCATTGTTATTCGTCCAGATTTTTATGATACAAAAGTTCTTTTTAGGACTAATAGATACCCCATTTATGGTATCATTATATTTTTCTTCTAATAGTGTTTCACCACAGATAGCTATGAGTAATTCAACCCATGATATATAGCATTCTTTTTTAGAAATTTTATAAGACCAACAACCACCATTTATATTAGCTTTATTTTCCCATAATGGTTCTATTCCATCTTTCATTAAGAAAAACATGCCATTTTGTATAATATTAATATTCATTCTCATATTTATTTCCCAAAACTCTTCTATTGTTTCTATTGTATAAATTTTTGTATAACCATTTATACTCCAATCAGGATTAGATAAATTATGAAACCATAAATCCCATTTTTTATTTAAAGTGGTCATAATTAATTAAATATATATAATAATTCTTTAATATACCATTAATTTTTATAATATTATATACTATATATACTATTATGAAAAATATTAAATTACTTTTATTATTAATATTATTATTAATATTTTTTGCGATTATATATTTAATAATAGAACCAGAACAGTTTACCAGTTTTATATCAATCCCGAATCGTTCATTGCCAAACCCTATTGAAATAAAAAATGAAAATTGTAAAAATATATGTAATACTAATAATTGTACTGCATATATAAATGATAATGGAAACTGTTTATATACAACCACAGAAATTACTAAAGATAACATAATTTTTAAAAAGAACGATAATCCATTATATGTAAAAATTTGTGATCCAATCACATATACACGACCACCAACAACAACATCGAGGTCACAAATCATATTACCAAGAACAACTACAAGTTATAAACCAAGACCACCTAGAAGAATAATGAAAGCAACAGACCCAAAAACAGACCCAAAAACAGACCCCAAATATCAACCAATTTATAAAGCACTTGATATAGATTGTTCTTCTTATAAGTCTTATAATTTCGATGAATGTCCGATTTTATCCAGATTGTGTAAACAATAATTTTCATCTATTTTAAAAAATAAGTCTTTACCTTTGTATGTATTTACATTATGATCAATGACCTTCCATAATATAATTGATTCATCGTCTTTTAATAATTCAGTATCTAAGCCAAGTGATAAGAAATCATTTAAAATAAGGGCAAAGTCATGATTTAGATGTATAGTAGTATTTTTATTAACAAATAAGTTTATTTCCTTTGTTAAATCAGTTTCTATATTATTTAATTCTAATAGAATAGAAATAAATAGATTTTTTGTATTAAACTCTACATCTAAAAATTCTATATTAGTTTCTGTTTGTGTAATTTCTAAATTATCTTTTAATATATATTTTTTAAAACTAAACTGACTATCAAATAATTCAATAATAGATTGTGAATCATATTTATAAATATTAAGATTATTTCTAAAATATTTATTTCGTACACCATTTATGTAATTTTCTATTATAACATATGTATATAAAGAATTATATACCAGTGGTTTTCTATAATAATAGCCACTCATTAATAATAAACATCCTATATACATAAACATTATTTATATATTAAACTAAATAATTTTAAATATAGAAAATAATATTGTATAATATTATAAAATGGATTTAGAAGTATATGGTTATATATTAGTGGTTTGTGCTTTAGTTGCTACAATTATACAAGTTATTTTTAAATTAAATAGGAATACGGTTATAGGGGTTTTTGTAATATTGTTATTAGTTTCAGTAAGTGTAAAACAATTAAATAATAGCTATTCTAATAAAAAGGAATCGTTCAGATACTCAGTGTCTAGTATTAATCCAGAAGCTAATAAATGGGGTCAATTAGATGGTGGGCAATTAGTCAATAATGACCCAGAATATTGTCAAGGATGGAATAATTTAAACTATGATAAAGAGACCAATAGATTTGTTAGAGATAATTGTCCCGAACCTAAAGATGATGCCTTTATGAATATTGGTCCAGGTAATGATTCATGTTATAAATCTAGAAATAATAATACTAGACCATTATATGAAAAATACGATAAAATTGGAATAAATTTTCCAGCGTCAAGTATTACTGCCAAATATCAAGGACCAGATATTACTGAAAACGCTCCAAGTGTTAATTGCGATTTAACTGATTCTAGAAAAAGTTTATTTCCATTTTCCTATAATAAATGTAGCCCAAGTTGTTGTCCTAGTCCTTATTCTTGTAGTGGTGGGTGCGTATGTTTATCTTCCAAACAAAAACAATGTTTTAAGAATGGTTGGAATTAGAGACATGTTTAATTTTATTTAATTTAATTTTTTTTTTTTTTTTATTTGTTAAATATAATGACAACAAAGAAAGTAATAATAAGTGTTATTATCGTTTTAATTTTTATTAATATAGTGATTTTATTAAAACAAAGTCAACCAGATATTTTTATAAAATTTCAAAAATTATATAAACCAAGAAGGATTTTACCAGGTGTTCCAACACCAACTCAAAGGTTAAACCCCCAACGTTTTTTACCAGGTGTTCCAACACCAACTCAAAGGTTTGTACCAGGTGTTCCAACACCAACTCAAAGGTTAGTACCAACATCAACACAAAGGTTAGTACCTGGTGTTCCAACACCAACTCAAAGATTAGTTCCAACATCAACTCAAAGGTTTGTACCAGGTGTTCCAACATCAACTCAAAGGTTAGTACCTGGTGTTCCAACACCAACTCAAAGATTAGATCCTAATTTTTAAATTTATTTCTATTTTATCAATAATTTTAGATTATAGTCAATTGTATGTAGTAAATTAATTAAATTAAATAATGATTTAATTAATAAAATTGAATTAATATTAACTTAAAAAAAAAAAATAAATATATATAATAATGCCTCACTCAAGAGAACTAGAATACTCAACTAAAAGTCGAGAAATTTCTGGTATGCAATTTAGTATTTTAGGTCCAAATGAAATTAAAGCTCGTTCTGTAGTTCAAGTTACAGAAACAATATTATATGATAGTAATGGCGACCCAATTATCAATGGTTTATTTGACCCAAGAATGGGTGTTATAGATCATGGTCTTATTTGTCCGACTGATAGATTGGATAATAGAACCTGTCCTGGTTATTTTGGACATATAGAGTTGGCTCGACCTGTTTATCACGTACAGTATTTTGATGTCATCTTTGCATTGATAAAATGTTATTGTATTAAATGTTCAAGACTATTAATTGAAGTGACTGATGATTTGATTAAAACGATTTCCTCTTATAGTAATAGAAAAAGATATAGTTTTATGACTTCTAAATGTTCTAAAAATAAAGTATGTTTTCATTGTGGAGCTCAACAACCGAGTAAATATGTTAAGGATGGATTGGCTAAAATTAATGCCGTATGGAAGAATTTATCTATAGATGAATCTACCGAAGATAAAAAACAATTTTTGAATGTGGAATCTGTTTTAAAAATATTTAAGAGAATTACAGACGATGATAGTGGCTTAATGGGGTTAGATCCAAAATGGTGTCGCCCCGATTGGTTGATTTGTACTGTATTGCCGGTTCCTCCACCAGCTGTTAGACCTTCAATCAAACAATCAAATAATACTCGTTCAGAGGATGATATTACACATAAATTAATTGATATTTTAAAAACAAATAATCATTTGAAGAAAAAGATGGATTTGGAATCATCCCTATCAAATACAATAGATGAATGGACTTCTGTTTTACAATATCATGTAGCTACTTTGGTAGATAATAATTTGCCTGGAATTAGTCCTTCAGCACATCGTTCAGGAAGACCTCTAAAAACGATTCGCGAACGTCTAAAAGGTAAAGAGGGTCGTATTAGAGGTAATTTAATGGGTAAGCGGGTTGATCATTGTGCTAGAAGTGTTATTACGCCAGATCCGAATATTAAATTGGATGAATTGGGAGTTCCTTATAAAATTGCCATGAATTTGACATTTCCAGAAGTAGTAAATAAGTATAATATGGCAAAACTTACAAGTTATGTTCGAAATGGACCTTACAAACACCCTGGAGCAAAAAGTGTTACTAAACAACGAGATAATAGAACTACTTCATTACTTCATGTAGATACATCAACTATAGAATTATTTGAAGGAGATATTGTTAATCGTCATTTGATTGATGGTGATCCAGTATTATTTAATAGGCAACCTTCTTTACATAAAATGAGTATGATGGCACATAAAGTAAAAGTGATGGATTATCATACATTTAGATTAAATGTGAGTGTCACTACACCATATAATGCCGATTTTGATGGTGATGAGATGAATATGCACGTCCCACAATCTATTCAGACAGCAGTTGAATTACAACAATTAGCGGCAGTACCACTTCAAATTATAAGTCCTAGAGTTCATACACCAATTATAACTTTGGTTCAAGATACGTTATTGGGTATTAATAGAATAACGAATGATGGAGTCTATTTAACGAGAAATGAAGTGATGAATATATTTATGTATATTGAAACTTTTACTGGTGAATTACCAGAACCAGAATTAAAAAATCCAGATAAATGGAGCGGACGACAGTTACTCTCTATGATTTTACCGGATGGATTAAATTTAAATATGAAAAATGATTCTTTTGATGATGATGAAGATGATACATTAAATCATGTAATAATTAAAAATGGAAAGATTCTTCAAGGAAGATTTGATAAAAAAATATTGAATGCTGGAAGTAAAGGTATTATACATATGATTTTTAATGATTATGGATATAAACGGTGTCAACAGTTTTTGGATGATATTCAAAATGTGGTTACAAGATATTTAGTGATTACTGGATTTAGTGTAGGTATTAGTGATTTGATTGCCGATAAGAAAACAAACGAACAAATTTCTAAAACGATCGTTCAAAAGAAAAAGGATGTTTCAAAGTTAGTTCAACAACTTCACAATCAATTATTTGATAAATCTATTGATTCAAATATTTCAGAAAGTTTTGAAAATAATGTTAATAAAATTTTGAATAAGGCTATTGCAGAAGCAGGTAAAATTGGTCTTCAAAGTTTAGATAGAAATAATAGAATGACTAATATGGTTTCTGCTGGGTCTAAGGGTAAGACTATTAATATTGCTCAAATGATTGCGTGTTTAGGACAACAGAATGTTGATGGTAAACGTATTCCGAATGGTTATAATGATAGAACACTTCCACACTTTAATAAATATGATGTGAGTCCTAATGCCAAAGGATTTGTTGAAAATTCATTTATTAAAGGTTTAAGCCCAGAAGAATTCTTCTTCCATGCGATGGGTGGTAGAGAAGGTTTGATTGATACAGCTGTAAAAACGTCTGAAACTGGATATATTCAACGGAAATTGATTAAAGCGATGGAAGATTTGAAAACGGGTTATGATCTATCAGTGAGAAATGCTGATGGAAATATAGTACAATTTGTATATGGTGAGGATGGATTTGACTATTGTAAAATTGAAACACAAAGTTTAGATTATTTTAAAGATTCTTATGATACTATTGTAGATAAACATAGGTTTGATGAAGCTGAAAATTGGAATATATTACTGAATAATCAAACAGTTAAAGAATTAACGAAATCGGCAAATTATCGTATAAGCTTAAATAATTATTTTGAGTCTATTTTGAATGATTATAAAGTAATTAACGAATATATATTCAAAAATTATGAAGATACAACAGTACATATTCCAATTAATATGTTTCGATTAATTCAAAATGCCAAGTATAAATACGATATTGTTTCTTCAAATCTAACAAATCTTAATCCACTGTATATTATAGATGAAATTTCAAATCTTTTAGAAAATCTCTATATTAACAATTATATTAAATGTAATGATTTATTTGAAATAGTAATTAGAATTTATTTATCACCTAAAGTAATCATTAAAAAACATAAACTAAATAAAAATGCTTTTGATTATATAATTGCGTTTATTCGAAAACAATTTGAAATTGTTAAAGTTGAACCAAACGAGATGGTTGGTCCTATAGCAGCTCAATCTATTGGAGAACCAGCTACTCAGATGACTTTAAATACCTTTCATTTTGCTGGGGTATCTTCTAAATCCAATGTTACTCGTGGTGTTCCTCGATTAAAGGAATTATTGCATTTATCTAAAACACTAAAATCACCGTCATTGTCTATTTATCTTAATAAAGAAATAGCTCAAGATAAAGATAAAGCAAAAAATGTATTAAATAGTTTAGAACTAACTAAATTATCAGATGTATTAAAATCAGTTAATATTTATTATGATCCGGATGATTTTAACACCACTATTGAAGAAGATAAAGAACTATTACAAATCTATAAACAGTTTTCAGAAATGGATGATTCTATGGTAGATACATGTAATTCTAAATGGATAATTCGCTTAGAACTTGATAAAGAAAAAATGGTAAATACCGATGTTACTATGGAGTTGATATATCATAAAATTAATTTGTACTATCTTAATTCAGATGAAATTAGTTGTATTTATACGGATGATAATGCCAATAAATTAGTATTTAGAATTCGGGTTAAATTACAAAAGAAAAGTAACTCGAATAAACTGAATGATATTAATTATCTTAAAAATATTATTAAAACCCTTCAAGATAAAATTGTTATTAAAGGTGTAAATAATATTACATCGGTATCTATGTTTAAATCTAAACAAACTGTAAATGTAAATAATTCATATGAACGTAAAGAAGAATGGGTTCTAGATACTAAAGGAATCAATATGATTGAAATTATGCAGAATAAGAATGTAGATAAAACCAAAACTATTTCAAATGATATTTATGAAGTATATAAATTTTTAGGAATTGAAGCTGCTAGAAATGTATTGTTATTTGAAATTAGGGAGGTTATTTCATCAGCTGGTTCTTATGTAAATTATCGACATTTAAGTTTATTGGCGGATATCATGACTACAAAAGGAACATTAATGTCTATAGATAGATTTGGTATTAATCGCGGAAATATTGGACCTTTGGCAAAATGTTCGTTTGAAGAGACGACCGACCAATTATTTAAGGCATCTATTTTTGGAGAATTAGATAAATTAAATGGAGTATCAGCCAATATTATGATGGGACAAATTGCTCCTTGTGGTACTGGATCAACAGAGATTTATTTAGACGAATCTAAATTGATGGAATTATATTATAAACCAGATGAAGCAGTCGGAGATATAGAAACTTGGGAAGATCAAGAAGATTACTGTGATATGAATATCGGTATAGATTATGATATTAGTAATTTACAAGCTGATAATAATGTTGGAATTCCTAAAGTTGATGTTATGTAACTATTTAATTAAAATAATAAATTAAATAAATTAATTTTATAAAAATTATAAATATAAATATAAATAATAGAATAATCTATATTTTTTTTATTTTAATATTATATATGATAAGAACATTTAAACGCGGTGGAGTTAGAAAACGAAGATCAGTGAGACCAACTAGAAAAGTATCTAAAGGAGGGTTACGCATTAAAGGTGGTAGAGTAACCTACCCAATTGAATATTTTGGTGGTAAAAATACACCCAGTGTATCAAATAATAGTAAAATAATTGTTATTAAAGGAGGAAAACGTCGTCGTCGTCCTCGTCGTTCATCTAAACGGTCTAAACGTCGTTAGATATATTAAAATTTAAATCAAAAGGTATCATACTTTTAGTTTTACTTTGGTTTGTACAATATAATTCTATTATATTTTGGTCTTTAACTTTATTAAATAGTTCTAAAGTTTTAGAAAAATACTCTAATTCATTCATTTGAGGTTGATTATTAAACATACATGTTCCATGTTTATTCCATTCATGTTCCCAAAACTGACTATCTTTTTCTTTAGTAGAATACCAATTATCATGTAAATTATTTATTATAGAATTTAATTTTGTAATATCAAATGGGATATTCCTACAAAATTTTGGATAGGTTTTTTTATCATATTGAGGCCATAAACCGTGTATATGCCATTTATCTTCTGTTTTTATGAGTGACAAATAATAAAATTTAGACTCTGTTGAAACTGTTCTATAAAATGTATTATATATATAAGATAATAACTCTAATACCATATCTATAGTTTTATATAATATTTTTATTATATTTTTATTATATATTTTTTTAAACAATTTAAAAGTTAATAACGTAATATAACTATAATATGTCTTCAAAAAAAGCAATTGGTATTGATTTGGGTACAACGTATAGTGCTGTTGGTGTTTGGCAAAATGGCAAAGTTGAAATTATTGCCAACGATCAAGGGAATAGAACTACACCATCATATGTTGCGTTTAATGAAACCGAACGACTTATTGGAGACGCTGCTAAAAATCAGGCTTCTGTGAATTCTGAAAATACGGTCTTTGATGCCAAACGTCTTATTGGCCGAAAAGTAAATGATCCTAAAGTCCAACAAGATATTAAACATTGGCCATTTAAAGTTAAAGGGGATGATACTAATCAACCTCTTATTGAAGTCGATTATAAAGGTGAAACTAAAACTTTCCATCCGGAAGAGATTTCTTCTATGATTTTGATTAAAATGAAAGAAATTGCGGAAAGTTATTTGGGTTCTGAAGTGACTGATGCAGTAGTGACTGTTCCAGCATATTTTAATGATTCTCAGCGACAGGCAACTAAAGATGCTGGGTCTATTGCTGGTCTAAATATACTTCGGATTATTAATGAACCTACGGCTGCTGCTATCGCATATGGTATGGATAATAAATCAGAAAAAGAGAAAACGGTTCTAATTTTTGATTTGGGTGGTGGAACATTTGATGTGTCTCTATTGTCTATTGATGATGGTATTTTTGAAGTTAAAGCAACTGCTGGCGATACTCATTTGGGTGGTGAAGATTTTGATAATAGGTTGGTAAATTATTTTATCCAAGAATTTAAGAGGAAACATAAAAAAGATATTTCAGGTAATAAGAGGTCACTTCGTAGATTGAGGACAACATGTGAAAAGGCTAAACGTACACTATCTTCCACAACAAATGCCAATATTGAAATTGATTCTCTTTTTGAAGGTATTGATTTCTATACGAGTATTTCTCGTGCCAAATTTGAATCCTTGTGTGAGGATCTTTTCCGAAATTGTCTAAATCCAGTTGAGAAGGTAATTAGAGATGGTAAAATTGATAAATCTGAGATTAATGATATTGTTTTGGTGGGTGGTTCTACTCGTATTCCGAAAGTTCAAAATCTATTGAGTGAATTCTTTAATAATAAGGAATTGTGTAAATCTATTAATCCAGATGAAGCAGTTGCTTATGGAGCCAGTATTCAAGCTTCTATTTTGTCTGGAGATACTGATGAGTCAACAAGTTCACTTTTATTGCTTGATGTTGCTCCTCTCTCTCTTGGCATTGAGACAGCTGGCGGTGTTATGACTAATTTGATTCCGAGAAATACAACTATTCCAACTAAACAATCACAAACATTTTCTACTTATGCCGATAATCAACCGGGTGTTTTGATTCAGGTGTTTGAAGGCGAAAGAGCCATGACTTCAGATAATAATATGTTGGGTAAATTTGAATTAGCAGGGATTCCACCTGCGCCAAGAGGAGTACCACAAATTGAAGTTGCATTTGATGTTGATGCCAATGGTATTTTGAATGTTTCTGCTAAAGATAAATCTACAGGTAAAGCTGAAAACATTACTATTACAAATGATAAAGGTAGATTGTCAAAAGATGATATTGAGAAAATGGTGGAAGAAGCTGAAAAATACAAAGACGAAGATGAACTAAATCGTAAGCGGATTGAATCTAAAAATGGATATGAAAACTACATTTACACGCTTAAGGGTAGTGTAAATGAAGAAAAGGTAAAGGAAAAACTATCAGAAGAAGACTTGGAGACCATTACAACAAATGTTAAAAATGCCGAAGAATGGTTGGATTCACACCAAACTGAAGATAGTGAAACATATGAATCTAAACTGAAGGAAATTCAAGGTGTTTGTGCTCCTCTAATGGCAAAGATTTATCAAGGTGCTGAAGGTATGCCAGGTGGTGAAGGTATGCCAGGGGGTATGCCTGGTATGCCAGACATGAGTCAATTTGCGGAACAAATGCAAAATATGGGTGGTTCAACTGAATCGAACGCAACTCCAAGTGTTGAAGAAGTTGATTAGTTTAAACTTAAACACTAATATAAATAATTAATAAGCATCTGGTCTGCCTCTACACGACTCATAAAAATTAATAATCTCGTCTTGACTTAAATTAAATAATTTATCTAAAATAAAATTAATATCATCTATAAAGAATATATTGTTTGTTCCAAAATCTCCTTCTACAAATTTGTCTCGATTACCTAGATTGAGGGGGAAATGTCCTTGTATGTTTTCGAATTGGTGGTAGAATATTTTTATACAAGTAACATCAATTCCTTGACTCGGGTCTATGTGTGTAATATATGAAAAAAAATTAGTTTTTATTAAACCATTTTCGTCGCGATTAAGTGTTGTCAAAACATATTTGTTAAGCGCATAGTCAAGATTTCTTTTCTTTGTGAATATAGTTATACCCATATTCGGATCATTATCGTATGTTAAACAGTATAGTTGGTTTTGGCGTTTTATAATTGATTTATCACTATCAGGTATGTGTTTTATAGCGGATAGGGTTGCGGCAATATGCCATTTTGAATCAACATATTTTGGTGGTGGATACATAAAATCAGTACACTGTTTAACTAAATCCTTTATAAAATTAATCCAACTGGTGGATTGTACAACCGCATTCTCACATCCACACGCTGTATCCTGTAATAGTTGGGATGCTTCTCTTTCTAGTATAGCATGATTCCCATGACTTCCAGCTTGTGGGCCCGAGCATTTTTCCAAATATATCTCACCTACAGGTCCACCTGCCTCAATTCCTTGCTTTATTGCTTCTTGAAATGGAACAGATAGTTCATCTATAAAGTTTAGTGCCAGCTCGATATTTTCTTTGTTAGGACAACTTCTACTAGTAATATCAGTCTCTGTTTTTTTTAGCTTGAAATAATACATTTTGTAGTCGGTTTCCATTTGTTTTAAACCGGTAAATATTTTTTCCCAGTTTATGGAGTGATTAAACATAATCTTTATTAATTCATCTGACTGTATATTTGGAGTTGCATTAGTATAACGTGAAAAAAACCAAGTCATAATATCATCTCTTAAACCAACCCCTTTTTCAATCCCTTTTTCATTGTAGAGTGGTTTTATACCTTCTTTCTTATCTTCATAACTTCCGTGTAAGTCCACCAACACGAAACTAATTGCATTATTCTTTGGTTTCCGATCGAGCTGTAATTTGGTGTTAATTTTTGAAGCTTTCTTTTTGAGAGGGGTGCTTAATTTAATCGGTTTTCTTACTTTTGAGTAACCCGAGGGAGGTGCTCCACCTTTAATTTTAGATCTTCTTTTTTTTGAATGTTGTTTTTTGTTTCCACCTTTTGTTCGTTTATTTGATAGAATCCTTCTACGAACTTTTATAGGTTTTTTTTTAGTTACCATATATATTATATATAGATAAAATATAATTAAATATATAAATTATTAATCATACTTAAATATATTCTGGATTCCTTTGTATCTAATTGTGGTATATATAAACCATCTTTATTTTCTAAATCAATTGAACTTAAGTTTTTAATATTCATTTTATCTAAATTTTTATATAAAATGTTTATTTTTGCTGTTTGTTGGTCAAATGTAAAATAGCGTTTATCAAAGGCACAATGAAGATGTTTTGCCAATAATATACCATTATCTATATTATATCTATCATAATAACTAGACATATGAAATGGGAAAATATGACATGCGTCACAAAGTGAAGAATGTAATTTAGTTATAGGACATACCTGATATCTATTTATAAGTCCTTTTCTAAATTTGTATTGTTCCCATCTATTCCTTTGTACGAGTTTTTGACTTGTTGATAGAAATCTCATATTTTTAAAATTCATTTTATTTTATTTATTTATTTATTTTTATTTATTTATTTATAAAGTTATTACTTTTCAATTTTATAAAATAAATGAAAAATCTTGTAATATTATCATCAGGTGCTGGGTCTAATTTAAATAATATTATTAATCATGTTAATAACAAATTTCTATTTAATTGTCATATTAGTTCTATTATAAGTAATAGCGATTCTACTAGTTTAAAAATTGGAATTAATAATAAGATTCCAACACAGTATTTGCCTTGGCATAAAGAAAACCAATCTAGAGAAGAGTATGATTCCTTGTTGGCAAAAACAATTCTTCCTTTTACTCCAGATATTATTGTATTATCTGGATGGAATCATATTCTAACCGCTACATTTTTAAATCAGTTTAGACATATTAAAGTAATTAATTTACATCCAGCTTTAATCAATACTTTTCCAGGAAATAATGCCATTTATGATGCTTGGGATGCCGGTCAAAGAAATATGGCAACTGAAACAGGAATTATGGTTCATACAGTTACTACTGAATTAGATGTAGGAGAAGTTATAGAAGAGTTAAGAATCCCTATTAATAATACTTTAAAATTTAATGATTTTGAAACGATGATGACACATAAAGAGAAACCAGTACTAATTAATGCCATTGAAAAACTATCAACAACCATTACATATAGAGGTAAAGTGAAAGATGTTTATGAAGTAGACAATAAATTACTAATCGTTCATACGGATAGATTAAGCGCATGTAATAAATATATTTGTGAAATTCCGAAAAAGGGATATTATTTGGCACATATGGCAAACTGGTGGTTTGATAAAACGTCAGATATTGTTAAAAATCATAAATTAGGTATTGATCAAAATAGTTTAATTGTCAAAAAATGTAAGATGATTCCATTTGAATTTATTGTAAGGGGATATATATGTGGTTCTCTCTGGAAACATTATTCCAAAGGTAATCGTGACTATTGTGGAGTACAATTTGAAGATGGATTAAAACAATTTCAACAATTACCCGAATTTATAATTACCCCAACCACTAAAGATGATGTAGATGAACCGATCAGTTATGATGGTATTCTTGAAAGAAATGTTATATCTAAGGAACATTTAGATAGTATTTATGAAATGTGTAATAAATTGTATGTATTTGGTGCCTATGAATGTGCCCAAAAAAATCTAATATTGGTTGATACAAAATATGAATTTGGATATGATGAACATGGGGATATTATATTAGTTGATGAAATTCATACGATTGAATCCAGTAGATATTGGATACAAGATACTTATCTGGAATGTATTCAAAATAACCAAGAGCCCCAAAAAATAGATAAAGATATTATTCGTAAATACGTAAACAATAACGAACAAATTCCAACCAAAGTCCAAGAACAATATATGGGACTCTATAGAGATTTTTACCATAGGATTTCCGGAAATGAATTAGATGCTTTACCAACTCCAGATGTTGATATAGCTTCAATTTATAATACTTTCTATAATAGTTCAGAAGATTACAATATTGTTATTGTGAGTGGTTCAGAAAGTGACTATAAACATGTAAATAAACTTAAAAGCAGTTTGGATACGTTTAAATTAAAATATAAAAGCTATGCGTGTTCCGCCCATAAGAACACAAAAGGTGTTTTAAATATTTTAGAAACTAATAAAGACCGGTGTAAAATATATATTACCGTTGCTGGAAAATCTAATGCCCTTTCTGGAGTGATTGCTTCTAATTCTAGTGTACCTGTTATTTCGTGCCCACCATTTAAAGATGATGTGGATATGATGACTAATTTACAATCAAGTATCCAATGTCCAAGTAATTGTCCAGTAATGACAATTTTATCACCTATGAATGTTGCCATATCTTGTAATAGAATGTTGCAGTTGTAAATTTTAAAAATTAATTTATGTTTAATAATTTGTTTTTTTTATAATTTTTTTAGAATGTTATTTATAGATTATCTACTTTATATGATTAATAAAAAATTTGTATAAGATGGTTTCTATTCAAGGAGTATTAGAATTTACTAATCTTATTGTTATTTTATTTTTTTCTATATCTGTTATTGAAACATGGTCATTATTGGCTCGAAATTATGATTCCATGAATTGTATTGTTTCATTAGTGAATTTTGTCAATTTATTATTGTTAAGCTATTTGAAATTTGAACCAAGATCAATAGACCGCATAATACTACTTAATAATAATTTTAACATATTAACTGGAATCATTCATTTTTATGGTGGGTTGTTAATGTTGGGATTATCTACATTTAGTATGTTTTTAGGGATTATGTCTATACTATCTGGAATTGGTAATGGGTTATTTGTTATATTTAGTTTGGAAGATAAGATTTCACCCGTCAATTTTGAACATCCAACACCGAATTTATCAGAAAGCACTGATACTATTATTAGTGGTGAAATATAACTATTTTAATATATTTAAATATATTTGAAGGTTTTCGGACATAAAATATTAAAATATGTCCACTAGTTATTATAACTTCTTAGGTCCAATAGATAATCACTCTTTATTTTCTACCCAAGAACACTATTCTGATAGTCAATATATGTATTATTATCAAAATAGTGTGAGTTCATTTGCGTATTTAATACCATCTATTTATGTATTTAATAAAAAATATAAACATTATAATGATTATAAATATATAATATTTATAGAAGATACCATAGTTCAACTTAATTTATTCTTATTAAGTTTTGTATCATTTTTATGGTGGGCTTCACAAAGACACTATATTCATAATTATGATATAGTCTTATATTCAAATTCGATAGTATTGATTGGACTCTATTCGTTATCCAAAAATAAACTAATTAGTAATAAATTATTTATAGGAGCATTTAGTGTTTTTATTGCCTTAATAGTGTATTTGATTCATGTAAATAATAGAGACACCATAAAATTAATGAATTTAACTTCAAGTGTATTTAGTGGTTATGCTCTCATTCGAAATAAATACAATGATGTGTTTTGTATATTCATAATGAGTATTATATTTAAACTAATAGATACCTATTTCTTAAATTTTGATATGTATATAATGAGTGGTACTGCGTGGTTTCATACAATATCAGCATTTGGATATCTATTTTTAGTAATGAAATAAATAGAAAAATTTGAATTCAATATTAATGTTTTTATTTTATTAAGACATTGTAAATAATGATCAAAACTCTAACCGAACTTGCCACCGATAATTTTTATAAAGAGTTAGGGAAAGGTTATACAAAATTAGTTCCATTATTTGTATGGTATACCTATCAACATCATTATTATCTATTACAATTTATGATTCATGATATTTTGAGTATGATGAATAAATCTAAAAAGTTGAACGATTTTGAAGCGTTGTATCCTCAAATTCTAAGTTTTTTTAAGAATAGTATAGATAGAGATACTATTATTTATAGTCTATCAAATTCTATAAATGTACCTTATTTGAAATGCAATTTCTTTGAGAAACTTCTTCTCTTTGATTTGGTTGACCAAAAGTTAGTTTATAAAAAATTTAATGGTAAACTGTTTTTTAATAAACTGTCTAATTATGAACTTGGTAAACCAATTATTTCATCAAATTTCAAACAAAATTTTTATACCTATACACAGAATGCATTTGATGGTTTTAATTGGAGTAATGTAATTATAGCAGGAGGATTAGTAAACAAAATTATTAATCCAAATTTTGAAGAAAATCTAGTAAAAGGGTTTTATGATAATTCCGATATAGATATGTATTTGTATGGTCACACTAAAACAAAAAAAAAGAAATTAGAATACATTCTCAATTTTCTAAATGATAAATTAGGAGCTTATTATTTGATAAATTTTCCGAATGTTATTACACTCATCTTTCCAAATTATCACTGCGATATTCAAATTATTATTGGAAATTACAAATCGCCATTACAAATTGTGAGTGATTTTGATTTGTCTCATTTACAAATGATATATAATGGACATTCAGTCAAGGGAACAAAATTTAATCTAGATGCTTTGGAGACACAAACAACAAAAATAATGAAACATAAAATAACCGAAAAGTTGGCAACCAAAACATTCATGGCTGATTATTCAATGGAACATTCAGATATTATAACTACTAATATGTTCTATAGGATTAACAAAAATATAAATAGTTTAAAACTAATTTTCGATAACTATTATGTTCCTAAAAATTCATTGTTTTTTAGAAAGAAAGAAAAGGAATTATATGTGAATATTACTTCTAACATATGTTTCCAATCAAAATTAAAAAATATTCCTAAAAACTATATCCATTATAAACGATGGTATATAGATCACACATTTATTGATTTATTGACAATAAATTATAGTGCGAATTTTTCAAATAGTAATCATTTTTACAATTAAATTAATAATTAAATTAATAAATAAATTAATCAAATAAAGTATTGAAATGACCTTCGAATGATTCTATACTATAGGCATCTTTAGGTTTAAAATAGTTAGTTACTTTAGAAACTATATTATTTAGATTTGTTTTAACACTATCTATAAACCCTCCCCCTCTTATAGTCTTTCTTCTTTTTCGAGATACACTTTGTTTATTATTTCTATTATAAACTTTTTTATTTGAACCACCTCTTTTATTTAAAGATCTTTTTCTAATACCTCTTTTTCTAGTACCTCTTTTATTAGAACCCATTTAGTATTCTATAATATTTTATTCTAATATAAATTCACCATCAAAATTATAATCAATGTCTTGGTCTATAAATAATATAATATTCATAAATAAATAAAGGGCAATGGCCGATAAGAAATGCCAGATATCATGATTATCAAAAAAATTGAATAGTATACACTGTTTATTTAATTTATTGGATTCTTCTAATTCTATAAAGGTATTATAATTCGTATTATAGTAAAAATAAAGCGCCAATATAAACAAAATTATATCTATTCCAATGAATAGTTTTAATATAGCACTAATTTTTTCATGATTCACTTTCTTATAAATTAAATAGTAGCAAAAATAAATCATTAAGTTTATGAAACCTATAAATAGTAACCATCCAGTAAAATAAGCATCAGTAATAGAGGCATATAATAATGTAGATAGAGTAAACCCATTTGTTACCAATATAAACCAAAATTGTGGATTACTATAATGTTTTTTCATTGATAGATTGACAAGAGCTTCTTTAATACTGCCTAAATTTAAATCATAATCTCTTCCTATAAATATATAGATGCTTGTAAAAAATAAACAGTAGATAACTATTAAAAAAGTGATAAGCCATATCCACCAATGGGTTGAATTCATTTTTTTTACTAAAGATACTATATTTAATACCATAACCAAAAATATAATAAAATAAAACTTGAAGGCATCACATATGTACCCGATATGTCTATTATTATATAAACATAAATAACACATCACAATACCTATTAGCATAAAAGTCGTATCAAATTGTAAATTTAATTTAGAGGGGCAAATGTGATAAAGTGAAGAAGAAATACCTTCAAATATCAAACACATTCCTAAACAATAATATAATGATTTGTTAAATAGAACCATATCCTTGATACCTGAATCTATCGTTTTTAATTTAACTGTAATTAAATAGATTAACCCCAATAAAACATATAAAATATTGGAAACAAAATTATTTAGAGATGGAATTATACCATATTCATGTTTACATTCAAAATTATAATAACAAGTGATATTGTTATTTGCCTGGAAGAAAATAAATTGCATAGAGGGTGTTATATAAAAAAGTCCAATAATAATTAAATATTCTAAATAAAGTGTTAATTTATTACTAATTTCTGTTTTGTTATTTTCTAAACTTATATACCTATATCGCTCCATTTGGTTCTATTTTATTTATTTAATAGTACTTTTATAAGTATTATTTTATAAGTATTATTTTATACTAAAAATGAAAATGAAATTACTAATAGTACTATTACTATTACTATTACTATTTATAAGATTATATTTATTTAGAGAAAAATATACTAACATACACATTTTAAAACACCTAAAAACACCTAAAGAAACCGCCCAAGGATTAATGTTTGTTAAAAAACCATTACCTAAAAATAGCGGATATCTATTTGAAAATCCTTCTAAATTTTGGATGAAAAATACATATATACCATTAGATATTATCTTTATTAATAAACATAAAGATAACTATAAAATTATTGGATATTTAGAAAATATGGTCCCTAAATCATTAGAATCAAGAGGAATACAAAAAAAATCCAAGTATGCCATTGAAGTTAATGCTGGTACAATTAAACATTTAAAATTAAAAATAGGATCTATAATTACACTTGATTAATTACTTTTAATCTATTTTGTATTTGTTTATCTGTTAAATTTGTATGCTCTTTTATAAATTCTATTAATTCAGGTTTAGATTCATGCTTAGTAAATTCTATGGTATTTGTTATGTCATTTTCAATCACTTTTAAAAATAACTCTTTTGATCTATTAAATTTTTCAATATAATCTGTAGGAGCTTTATAACTTAAAATACCATAGATTTCCTCTAAAGTATGTTTTTGTATAAATTTATATGCGTTTTTTACTCCAACTCCTGGAATTCTGGGACAATAATCACAACCAGATAATATACATAAATTAACCCATTGTTCTTCCGTTAGATCCAAAGCCTTTTGTATACTATTAAGATCATAAAATAGAATTTTATTATTGTTAATATTGAAATTACGAAGAATATGTTTTGCCCCTCCTACCAATATATCCATATCATCTGACATAATCAAATCTACCTTATTTTTTAGTACTAATGTATTACATAATAAATCAGCTTCTTCATGACATTGTAAATAAGGTATTCCAATCAAATTTAAAAAATGTTTTAGATTTTCATAATAACTTTTCTTCACGTAAATATTTTTTTTTTTTAATTTTTCTAATAAATCTTTTTCCTCTAATGTAGTTTCACCCAAGGCATTATTATTTATTTTAGATTCTAATTCTTCAATGGATTTATTCAATATAATTTTCTTTTCTTTTCGTTGTTCTATTATCTCTTTTTTTTCTGGGGGAGGAATACCATCAAATATATATACAGGTAATAAACCATTAGACATTAATCTATAGATTTGTTGAAAAAAACCCTCTATATATCTATCATTTTTATATAAGAATTTATAGAAATAAATGCTAGTATCTATCGCAACTTTTTGGCCTTTGAAATCTGAAAAATGAACTTCTTTTATACATTCTGGAACCTTCTCTTTTAAAAATGTATTAAGACCATTAATTCCCATATTTGAGATATAATATACTTACTTTTTTATTTCTTAAACTATTTATTATTACAAACATTTTCCCCATTCTTCAGGTTTTCCAGTGAACTTAACTTTTAATTTACGTTGCATATTAAGTAGCAATTTGTTATCAGGTATACTAGCCCCCGATTCATATTTATTGTAGTCATTTACATTAATTTGTAATTTTTGTGCCAATTGTTTTTGGGTTAGATTGGAATTATTACGGGCTTGTTGTATAATTTTACATAATTTTATATTAGATGTTTTAGTACTATAATCTCCTGTATCTTCATCTAATTTGTTAGTATTAATTTCAGTATGAACAACTTTTTTAACAGATTCACAATTTCCACCTCTAATTTCTTTTTTTTTTTTTTCTTCTTTAGCCCTTTTGTTCGTTAAATAGGTAATTTGGTTCCATAAATCCTCCTTTTCATCCATGATAATTATATTAATATTTATATTTATATTTAACTATTTTTAAAACAAAAAAAATAATAATATATTATAACATGTTGTTTCTAATAATAGTGATTGTTCTCTATATATTTTTAGAAAATGTATTTAAAATTAATCTTAATGATGGCAAACATAAAAAACTTTTAAAATTAGCAAGTATAGTAGGTCTATCTGCCGTTATTGTTAATTTAATATATGATAAATCATTACCAAATGTTATATTTGTATGTCTACTTATTTATATAGTGTCTAATACTAGAAAAGATAGTTTGTATGAATATATGTCTAGTATTGAAAATTTTGAAAACCAATATAAAATAGATTCAGACTATTACAAATATTATAGGAATAAAGAAAATTCATTAAGTAGAGTATTTAACGATGAATATGATGAAAATCATTATACATTAGAGAATTTATATCCTAAAGAAGAAGAAGAAGAAGATGAAGAAGAAAAGAAAGACGAAAACAAACCAGAAGGAGAAATAATTGATGAGTATGATGAAGAATTAGAACATATCAAAAAAAGTGTAATGAATAAATTTTGGTTGATCGACAATAATAAGTCAACGTATAACATAAAAAAAGAGAAAAAATGTACTGAAACTGTTAATTCTAAAAAAGCATCAACAATAACAACAACAACAACAACAACAACAACACTTCCCCCAAAAACAGGATTATGTTATTTTTTTGAGAAAGTATTTGGATTATTTTTATAAATAAAATAAATATTTAGAATAATATTTTAAATTAATATAATATGAAATATATTATATTCGGAAGAGATACGTGTAGATGGTGTAATCAAGCTAAACAAGTATTAGATGAAAAAAAATATAAATATGAATTTATAGATTCACAAGAATTAAATCCTAAACATAACTATTATAAACATATTCCGAAAGATTATAATTTTATACCTAAAATTTTATTTATAGAAAAAAATAAAATAACATGGATAGGAGGTTATGAAGCATTATTAGTACATTTATCTACTATAAAAAATAATACACGTAAAAGTAAAAGTAAAAGTAAAAGTAAAAGTAAAAGTAAAAGTAAAAGTAAAAGTAAAAG
>ERZ1048068.291-NODE-291-length-46258-cov-10.664762_pt1 | contig 46258 bp, 43 predicted proteins | sample MGYA00383098_ERZ1048068 | MGnify/ENA primary metagenome ERZ1048068 (study PRJEB29581, sample SAMEA5548368) | metagenome | biome: marine; feature: coastal; material: water | depth 1 m | study: Short-term variability in the microbial, nano- and picoplankton...
AAGAGTAGTATAGTTAAAGTAATTAAGCGCATAAAAAATAAATAAAGATAAAGTTATATATAAAGTTATAAAAATAGATAAAGTTAGACATTATATTGCTATGGACTTTTGTTTCATAAATTATTATTTTACAATTGTATTTTAGTAATTAATATAATGTCAATGCCGAAAATAGCTCAGTTGGTAGAGCATTCGATTGTAGTTGTTATAAGTTTCGAGTTGTCCGTGGTTCGATTCCATGTTTTCGGATATTATTTTAAATTTTGAGAGTTTAAAATAATATCTAAGTAATTAAAATAATAAAATTAGTTTATATTCATTTACAAGGTGATGCAACACCTTCACTAATACATACATACGAATCATTCTCAATTAATTTTCCACAACCATCATTTTCATCTTCATCTCCAGCTTCACACTCATTTGTTCTAATTATTATATTATCTGGTGTACATTTACAATCTCCTTTAAATGTATCTTTTTTAACAAAGTGCAAATAAAATAATACAAAACCTAAAATTAAAATTAGTCCTAATAATATTTTTTCTATATTTTGTTTATTTGAATTCATATATAATATTAATTTAAATTAATTTAATTTAATTTAATTTACAATCAAATGCAACTCCAACATCACTACATCTGGCAGTGTCTTTTTTTACTAATTTACCACATGTAACAATCTTTCCATTTTCATATACAGGTGCATCATCTTCTTTACATTCAGGAGCATTTAATTCAACAATACCTTTTGGTTCACATGGACACTCTTTTTTTTTTTCTTGAAACGTATCATTTTGTCTAAATTGTAAATACAATAAATATACCATTAAAACAATCACTATTGCTAATAATACTTGTTCAATTAACGCTCTATTTTTAGTTAACACCGATGAATTAGCCATTATATTAATATACTAATATTTTATTTAAAATCTCATTATTTTTTTTAAAATAGTTAATTGATTTAAATCAAAGACTTTTTTTTCTCTATACATATTTATATTTATTTTTAGTTCATTTTTGATATTAATTAGTAAATTATGTTTTTTCTCTAATAATTTAACAGAATGATATAGATTACACCAATATACTTCAACTATCTTAGTATTTTTTTTTAAAATATATCTATAATAATCTATTTCATCTATTAATAATAAATTGTCAAATACAAGTATATAACCATTCTTTTTAAACTTGGGATCTATTAAGTGGATTCCACTTATACTATCAATTTTCCACCATTTATTTTCTTTATCTTTTTTATTAAACCAAACATGGGTTTTATTAAATTCAAAGTAACATTCTATCTGTGGTAATAATCTATTATATCTTTCTATATTTATATACTCTCTAGAATTCTTGAATAAATCTATAGGTATTGTTAATGTGTATTTTTTATCTATAAGATCTATAATATAATTTATTATACATCTTCCCTCTGCAAATCCATCCATATCGCGCGAATTTAGTCCCTCTATAACACGGTCATAATCATCACAGTACTTAAAAAAATCGGAATCTTCTAGTTTTTTATGTCCAAAATAAGCATTTAATGAATGTAATCTACACATATCTCCACGTTGTCTCTCATAATACATTAATTTTCCTATATAGTTATAACTATTTCTTTTTAATTATTATACACAATAATTCTAATATTAGATGTTAGATAATTATAGAGTAAATTTTTTAATAATGGTAAAGGAGCTTTAGAATTATTTTTGGTTATGTGTAAAAAATATAATAACAAATCTGTTTGCCTTTTATTTATTATTTTTATAAATTTATTCGTTAAACTAATATCGTTTGTATTTAGAATCGTTCTAAATAATTTAAGTAAACTTTCTTTATTTATATTATTTTTTTTTTCCGATATGTCCTTGAATATTGAATCAATTGTTTTTTGATCCATGTCTTTTATTTTTATTTTACTTCTCTTTTGAGTTCTATAATGTGGTTTTTTAAACTCTTTAGGATTTTTTTTTTCTATTGGTTTAATTGATTGTGTTGATTCTATTGGTTTTATTGATTGCATTGATTCTATTGATTGTATTGGTTTTTCTATTTGTTTTTCTATTGGTTTTATTGATTGTATTGGTTTTTCTATTGGTTTTTGTTTAGAAATATTAAATTGTTCTTTAAAGGAATTATTTTTTTTAGATTGAAATTTTTTTTTTAATATCTCTCTTATTTTTTCACTAGAATCTAACATGGCCTCATATTTATTTTTATATTTTGTTTTGGGTGTTTTTTTAGATAGTTCATCAATCTTTACTACTTTTATACTTTTAGGCATAGTTTCAAAAAATATTTTTAATTCATATTTTTAACCTAATTAGTATAAAATATATGCTATTATTATAATGGCAAGTATAATTTCATTAGTTAATAAAAAAGAAGATTTTAATACTATGGAACAATTTTTTTTAAAAGATAATTCAAAAACAACTACTACTACAAATAGTGAAATTAATAAACAGGTTCAAAAAGCATTTAATTTAAATTCTACCAACTTGACCTTAAATGAAACTGTTTCTATCGCCAAACAAACTGGTTTAACCGAAACCAAAGATTCAAATAATACTAATGAAATCTGTGAAAAAATTAAAAAAGAAAACAAATGTAGTACACCACATGCCAAAGATTCGTATATGCGGAAGTATATTAATCATAAATGTTGTAAATCATGTGGCGTTTGGTCTGCGTGTATAGATCCTAATATTACTACATCTAATCCAGAAACTACACAAGGATTAAATGACCCAAATCCAAGCACTACATATTCTTCAGGTAATAAAGTAAATTCTACACAGAATCCAGGTACTACCACTCTATCAAGCAATAATCCAGGTACTACCACTCTATCAAGCAATAATCCAGGTACTACCACATTATCAAGCAATAATCCAGGTACTACCACTCTATCAAGCAATAATCCAAGTACTACCACTCTATCAAGCAATAATCCAGGTACTACTTCTCCAATAAATGATAATAAAGTATCAAATAATTGTGGTGATATCGGTGATGCTTTATATTCTTTTAAAGATTACGATGCTGAACATAAAAATCCACAAACAGATTTTACGATTCATATGAATGATAGTGGTAAAATTACATATAAATATGATGACGAATGTACTAGTTTTGATTCTGATTCTAATAATCAATGTTCAAATAATACCGAAGAAAATAATGAAGAAAATAATGAAGAAAATGAAAGTATAGACGAAGATATATATATAAATGAAACCAAAGAGTTAACAGATGAACAGATAAATAAGGTTTCAAACCAAATTTTAAATAATAATAATGATAATAATGATAATAATAATAACAATGATAATGATCTAATAGATAAAGCAATACAATTTGTTAAATATTTAGGTATAATTTTATTAGTTCTATTTATTTGTCTAAGTTTGTATTTATTTTTAGGGTAACTATTTATTTTTTTAATATTATATATTATATAAATATAATGAGTAATTATTGTATTCATAGAGATTTATTATGTAGAATTGGTATAGATGAAAACTCTAATAAAGGTGAAAGACAACAAATGTGTACCTCTCAAAATGGTATTTTTCATCAAAATCTTAGTGGTTCTGATATAGAGAAATATGATGCTTACCCACAATGTTTAGAAGATAATGCCCCATTTGTTATAAATGATAATAGTACAAATCATTCTTATTTAGATGATAAATTAATAGTTGAATCTATAAAAAAAGATGATATGACACAATTTATGTCATTATTAAAAGCAAATCCAAAAAGAAACATGAGTGAACAACTAAATTATGGTTATACAGGTAATACTATTTTACACGAAGCTATCTATTGGAATGCCAACACTATTTTAAATTTTTTAATTAAACATATATGTCCAAAAACATTAAAAGCAAAAAATATAGACCAGAACACAGTCTTACATCTGGCTACTTTAAAACAATTAGATTGGGTCGTACATATTTTACAAAAAAATTATCCAAGTGTAAATCAAGTTCAAAATAATGTGAATGTCAAAGGCGATACCCCTTTTTTATGCGCCATTCGAACTGGTTCAGAAACATTAGTTAAACTTTATTTAAATGTATGTGATCCCTATCAATTAATTCGTGAAAGAAATTCAGTAACTAAATATAATACTTTGCACGTCGCAGTAACTACACCAAATAAAAATTTAAATATAATAAAAATGCTTGTGAAACACGGTGTAGATATGGTAGATAAATGCGATTCAAAGAAAAAATCTCAATCTCCAATGGAATCAACTACCTTACCTCCATGCGAAAAACCTAACAATTCAATATTAGAAGATTTAGAAAAACAACCTAGAACGCCATTACATTTAGAAATACAAACCTATTTAATAAGAGAATTTTATAAACTTTACACAAATAATAATACTGCCAATCAAACAAAATACCAAAAAGCAATTCATAAACACCCTGAATATTCAGCCATTGAAAAAAATTGTAATACTAATGTAGAAATTGATATAGAATATGATAGGACCCTAAATGACAAAGATTTATATAGACCAATGAACCAAACAGCTCTTAAAGTATTGCCAAAACAATTAAGACAAGATTTTTTAAAACCTAATTCTATTTAATCTATTTAATTAAATATTATTATAATAAAAAATATTAAAAAAATTGATTCCTTTAATAAAGTAAACATAACAATAAATTATGTCTAAAGGATTTAATCCAGATGATATTTGGTATATCATTAAATCAATGTTAGAACAAGATAATAAAACTTATTTAATTAAACATCATCTAGATTCATACAATGATTTTATTGAAACTAAAATTCCAGATATTATTTCTCAAAATAATCCTTTATCTATCTTTCATGATTATGACACTGAAACAAATTCCTATAAGTTTGAAATTATTATGAATTTTGTAAATTCTAAAATAACTAAACCATATATTATTGAAAATGATGGTAGTACTAAACCAATGTATCCACATGATGCCAGATTTAGAAATATGTCCTATTCATCATCTTTGTTTATAGATTTAGAAATTGAAATTTGGCATAATCCAATGAGTGATACCAAAGATATAATATGTAAAAAGGAAATAAAAAACATTAATATTGGCAAAATTCCGGTTATGGTTAATTCTAAGTTTTGTCTTCTTAAGGATTATAAACATCCTGAAGAATGTGAAAATGATTTAGGTGGTTATTTTATAATTAATGGCAATGAAAAGGTAATAGTAGGCCAAGATAAAATTGCCGATAACAAAGTGTATGTTTTTCTTGCGAGTAAATCAAGTTCTAAATACTCTCATTTAGCAGAAGTAAAATCTTGTAGAGATCAAGGCACCAATGTGGCAAAAAATGTGAGTATTAAATTACTTGAAAAAGAAAATTATTATGGTCGCACTCTAAAAATAGCTATTCCACATGTTAAAATAGAGGTACCTATCTTTATAGTATTTAAAGCACTTGGTATTACAAAAGATAAAGAGATATTTAACTATTTACTTATAGATATCGAGGATCCAAATAATGATTATTTACTTCATTGGCTAAAATCTTCAATAGAAGAAGCATCAACGGTATTTACACAAAATGAAGCAATTCTTTACCTTCTTAAACAATCTTTAATTTTGGGTCAACCCAAAGATATAAAACTTAACGAAGAAAAGAAAATTGAGTTATTTAAAGGTATGTTATCTAGAGATTTGCTTCCTCACGTAGGATTGTCCTTTCAAAAAAAGGCATTATATCTTGGATATATGATTACTAAAATGGCTAAATGTTTTTTCAAACAAATCAAATATGATGATCGAGATAGTTATTGTAATAAAAGAGTTGAATGTTCAGGTAGTTTGCTTTCTATGCTTACAAGACAATATATGAATAAATTTATTAAAGATACACGCAATACGATTATGAAAGAACTTAATAGTGGTCCTTGGAAAACAAATAAAAATATTGATAATGTGATTAATGCAACTAATATTTATAAAATTTTTAAAACAAATACCATTGAAGCCGGTCTTAAATACGGTCTTTCTACTGGAAATTGGGGTATAAAAAGCGCATCTAATAAAGTTGGTGTGGCCCAAGTATTAAATAGATTAACATATAGTAGTACTTTATCACATTTGCGTCGTATTAATACACCAACTGAAAAAACAGGCAAATTGATTCCACCTAGAAAACTACATAATACACAATGGGGAATTATTTGTTGTCCTGAAACACCTGAAGGTGGTGCCATTGGATTAGTTAAAAATTTGGCTATTTCATCATTCATCACTGTGTTTACTTCTATTGAACCTATTCTTAAAGTGTTGAAAAATATGGATAATGTGGCTATGTTTGGAGAAGAAATTAATATTGGAACTATTAGAAATAAAACAAAATTATTTATTAATGGTGATTGGGTAGCTACAACAAAGAATTCTATTAAAGTTTTTAATGAACTAAAAAAGTATAAACGATTAGGTGTAATTAATATTTATGCTTCTATTAGTTTTAATTATACACTTAATGAAATTAATATTTTTACAGATTCAGGAAGGTGTGTTCGTCCATTGTTTGTAGTAAAAAACAATTCACTTACTATTACCAAATCTGATATTGAAAAAGTAAAACACAAATCTTATAATTTTAATAACTTACTTGTTAAATCATTACCCGAAAATGATATTTATTCTAAAATAGAACTACATAATAATACTCCTTGTGAAGGTGTTATTGAGTATTTGGATACTGAAGAAATGTATAATACTATGATTGCCATGAATATTAAAAATCTTAAAAATAAAAAAATTAGATACGATTATGCCGAAATACATCCATCTTTAATCCTTGGTGTTCTGGCATCTAGTATCCCATTCTCAAATCATAATCAATCTCCCAGAAATACCTATCAATCTGCGATGGGTAAACAAGCTATGGGAATTTACGCTTTAAATTACAATAAACGTATAGATACTATGGCACATATTCTGAATTATCCTAATAAGCCAATTGTTTCAACCAGAATAGATAATTATTTGCCTACAAGTAATCTTCCAAGTGGTATGAATGTTATCGTTGCCATATGCTCTTACACAGGATACAACCAAGAAGATTCTATTATTTTAAATGCGTCATCGGTTGAACGTGGATTGTTTAATTCTAAATTTTTAAGAGCATATAGAGATGAAGGAAAAAAAATTCATTCAACTGGACAAGAAGAAAAATTTGCCAAACCAGATTCAAGTGTTAAAGGACTAAAACCTTGTTCGTATGATAAATTAAATTCGAATGGATTTGTAGATAAAGATGTTTATATTGATTCAAACGAAGCTATTATTGGAAAAATGACTCCAATAAAAAATAAAAAAAGAACCATTAAAGAATATAAAGATAGTAGTACTATGCTTAGATCAAATGAAAATGGTTGGATAGATAAAGTTTATATTAATAGTAATGCAGATGGAAATAAATTTTGTAAAATTAGAGTACGTACAAGTAGAAATCCAAAAATTGGAGATAAATTATCTTCTAGACACGGTCAAAAAGGTACAGTAGGTATGGTTTATAAACAAGAAGATATGCCTTTCAATAAAGATGGTATTTCACCTGATATTATTATTAATCCACACGCCATTCCCAGTCGTATGACTATAGCCCAATTGATCGAATGTATTTTAGGTAAATCTGCTTGTGTATTGGGGGGATATGGTGATGCCACACCATTTAATAATACTGATATTCATGATATAGGTGATATATTGAGTGAAAAATGTGGTATGGAAAGACACGGCAATGAAGTATTATATAATGGAATGACTGGTAAACAAATGAATGTAAGTGTTTTTATGGGTCCTACCTTTTATCAACGTTTGAAACATATGGTTGAAGATAAGATTCATTCACGTTCTACTGGTCCAAAAGTTTTACTTACTAGACAACCACCTGAAGGAAGATCTCGAGATGGTGGATTACGTTTCGGAGAGATGGAACGTGATTGTATGATTGCCCATGGTACTTTACAATTTCTAAAGGAAAGAACTATGGATGTTTCTGATAAATATAAAATGTTTATTTGTAATAAATGTAATCTAACTGCTACTGTAAATTATGACGAAAAAATATCTAATTGTAAGAAATGTAATAATTATATTGATTTTTCTGAAATTAAAATTCCATATGGCTGTAAACTATTGGTTCAAGAACTTGAAAGTATGTCTATTGCTCCAAGATTACTTACTGATTAGAACATTTCAATAGTTATTTAAAGAATCATATATTATTTATTAAAAAATGGTAGAAACAAATATAGATACAATTATAGAATCTAATTTAAAAAAATATATAAATGATGACATTAATACAGAAACAGAAATAAAAACAGAAACAGAAACAGAAACTGAAACTAATTTTGAAACTAATACAATTTTAGATTTTTTTTGTTTATATTCATTACAATTATTTATTAGTTATAGTTTGTTATTATTTATTAGTGGTATTGTATTAATCACTATTACTATTTTACATAATTTTTCTAATAAAAATTTTTGGATTAATCAAGTATTAAAATATGTATTAGTTTCTATTATACAATTTGGTATGGCAATGCTAGTTAAATACAAAGATGCTAAAGTTAATTATACCAGAAAAGTAATCCATATTTCTTATTTTTTGTGGCCGCAATTATTAGATATAGTGTTATTAAAATATACAAAAAATAAAATAACTGAATTTTGGAATCTATGGATTATTTTAGTTTTATTACTATTTATGTCAGAACATATTAGAAAAAAACTACCCATATGTAATATTATGTTTATGGCGGTTGATAGACCAGAAGATAGACCATATACTCTCATTTGGTTCTCTTCGCAAATTATAACTTCATTACTTGTTTTATTACCATTTAGTGTTTATTTTAGTAAAATTGATGAGATTGGATTAGTTTTTATACCAATTTTAATTAATGCCTTGGCAGATGGGTTGGCCGAACCAGTAGGAATTAGGTTTGGTAAACATAAATATAAAACGAAAGGATGCTTAAGTGATAAAGAATATGAACGTTCTTATGAAGGTAGTTTTTGTGTATTTATAGTATCATTCATTATTATTTGTAGTTATTATAATTATATGCATTTTAATCAATTTCTATTTTCGGTTTGTACGATTCCAATATTAATTACATTAACAGAAGCATTTTCACCTCATACATGGGATAGTCCATTATTATTTTTAGTTTCTTGTGGATTATTATCTATTTCTACACTTTTAGATTAATTTTTATTTTTATTAAAGTTTCTTTTGAATTATTAGTTTTTAAATCTTTTAGATTAATTTCAAATAAATTTATTTTAATTAAATTTATTTATATAAAAAATTTATTATGTGATACTATGCTTAGAGGTATAAGATATAGTTCTACATTGGCCCCTTGGAGAACAAATAGAAATAAAGTATTAGATACTATTGTTAAAGCCGATGGTTCATATATCTATACAAAACAACAAAAACTTGTTGATTTCACTTCTGGATCAATGGTTGTTAATTTAGGACATAATAATAAATATATTCAAAAAGGATTTACAGACTATATGTCTCAAGGTTTTGCCTATGTACCATCTAGTTTATCTACTTATAATAGAGAATTATTAAGTGATAGACTTTTAGATATATCCAAAATGGATAATGGAAAAGTATTTTATACGAATGCTGGAGCGGATTCAAATGAAATTGCCTCTTTTATTACAAAAGAATATAATTATTATAATTCTGATATAAGGTTTGACAAAACTAAAATTTTATCTTTTTCTAAATCTTTTCATGGTGCTTCAACGAAAGGTAGTAGTTTATTATCAGGAGATTCCAGAACTTTAGAACAAAAAAAATTCATAGATAACCCAATTGATGCCATTATGGAAAATCCATCTATGGATGATGATGGTTCTTCTAGTTTAAAACAAATTAAAACTATTTTTGAAAATTCGAATACTATTAGCGCCATTATAATTGAAGGGTCTTCTGGTAGCGCAGGATGTATTTTATACCCACCTAATTATTTAAAACAATTAGAACAATTATGTAGAGACCATAATATTTTAATTATATGTGATGAGGTTATGAGTGGGTTTTGTAGAACCGGTCCGATGTTCGCCCACTTTAAACAAGATATTAAACCTGATATTATTACTTGCGCCAAAGGGTTAACAAGTGGTTATACCCCATTAGGAGCTGTCATTATTAATTCTAAGGTAAGTTCAGTATTTAATAATAATCCTATTATGGCTGGTTTAACCTATTCAGGACATCCATTAGGTTGTCTGATCGCCAATAAATGTTTAGATTTATATTTAGAAAATGATATGGAGTTATCAACAATAGCACATAATAAAGGACTTTTAATGAATGATTTATGTACAAAAATAAGTACCAAATATTCATTTATAAAGGAATATAGAAGCAACGGTTTATTAGGGTGTTTTGAATTAGATTTTGATCCACATCAAATAGAGTATGTCTATCAGTTATTGCTAAAAAATGGCATATATTGTGTTAATATTAGAAATAACATTTTCACAGCACCACCATTAACTATTAATACTGAATTGTTCGTTGAAACCATACAGAAAATAGATGATGTATTTAATGAATGTATTTATTTGGATATTCTTTGGAATATTTAATTTTTTAATTTTTATAATTTTTTTATAATTTATTAAATTTTTTATTAAAATTTATGATATTATAGTATGGTGCGACTTGAAACTGTTTCTAAATTTTATGAAATCATTACCAAAAAAAATAAAGTTTATGTTTTTTATGGTAGACTTGAAAAGAAAATACCTCAAAAATTACCCTATGGAAAAATAGAAGAATACATTTTTGATACTCCTAAATTGGCTACTGAATACTATAAAAAGACAGTGGATGAAAAACTAAAAGAGTATTTGCCAATGTATATTAAAGAACATACAGACCTTATGTGGATGATTAAAAATGGGAAAGTACTCGTTAAAGATATGCGGAAAACACCCAAAAAAGTTAATAGTTCAAAAAAAAAGTGTCCCAAAGGAAAAATATTAAATCAAAAAACAAATCGGTGTATTTTGGATCGTTCAAGTAAAAAAAAAACGGTGGTCGATAAACCAACTCAACCTAAATTTAAAAAAATTGTATTAAAAAAGGGTGAATTAGGAAAACATGGATATAAAGATATTAAAACATTAAAAGTTCGCAAACGCCGCAAGTCATTAAATAATGCCATTACAGAATATGGTGCTCCTAAAATATTAAAGAAGGTAGGGTTATTAAAAACATTTCAAAAAAATAAAAGTCCAGAGGTTTCAAAATTATTAATGGATAATATGAAATGGATGCGTAAAAAATACGATGCTCAATTTAAATCTTCCTGGAAAAATAGTTTATTGTATAAATAAATTTAAAATTATTTCTAATATTTGTATAAATAATAAACTTATTTTTTTTTATAATATATATGTATTGAGATGAATTTATTAAATGTTAAGAGATTTTCTAAAAACATATCCAAAAATATAGCTAATAATTTTACATTAATACTATTAGTTTTAATTATAGGATTATTTCTTTTTTTAATTGTAAAACAATCTAGGAAAGAAGGATTTCAACAAAATATAAAAAAAAAAGCGGAAGCTTCTACAACGACACTGCACCCAGAGCTACTTCAGTATCAAGAGATACAAAGAGCCAATGCGGTTGCTGCGGTTGCTGGTAGAGTTAACACAAGTGATTCCCATCTTTGGGGTGATGAAATAAAAAAACACAAAATGTCAGAAGGGTCCCACAACAAAAACACGTATCGGGAAAGTGTTGCAGATACGTTATTATCTGCGTCGGGGCCGTTCAAGACCAATAAGTACAACAATGAGTATGTAACTTGCGGTTTGAATCCTCCATCAATTCAAGGGGCTACAGGCAAAACTGGGTGTGATGGAGCGCGCTTTTTTCTGCGGGGGGGGGTGGGGCGTCCTTCTCCGTGGCACTGTAAAGGAGGAAATAACCAAAACCAATACCCTTGGTATAAAAATTGTTGTGAATTTGTAAATAATAAATGTGTAAATAAATACGAAGGTCCATTAGCTGATTGGGAAATAGAAGCAATTCCTCGTGATTCAAACGGAAATTCAACCGCCGTATTTTTTGATGGGGAACACCCAAATACACAACTAAGAAAGTGCTATGAGCGTAATAGATTTGTAGGGCCCATAAGTAAACAATTATGCTCAAGATGTACAGAAGATGGAAATGCGTGTGAAGTAGATGGATGTGATAATAAAAGTGGAATGATAAGATCTAGGTCTGAACCATGGAAATGTATCCCCGAACGTAATTTAAATAATGATGAGTATTGTACCTGGAATAGTCAATGTAATTCAAACAAATGTAACCCCGACCTAATTGAGAGAGGAAAAAATGGCGAAATATATAAAAAATGTAAGAATGTTTGTAATAGGTGGAGAGGTACTGGCAAATGTTCTGGTTGCAAAGACGAAGGGTGTTGTAATTTATATTACGTAAACAAAGATGGTAAAAAAAGTAATTGCGTATGGAATGGAACTGTTTGTGGTGATGATACAAAAAATTGTAGTGTGTAGTTAAGATGACACAAGGTCCGTCTCAAAAACCGAGTGTAAAAAAATAACGTCAAACTAAGGGAATTTTTAATTTTTTAATTTTTAATTTAAACAGATAAATTGTAGTATATAAAATACAATGCTTTATCTTTGGTCTTTATTTTTATCGGTAATTTCTGCCTATGGCATTCACTATCCAACTACTTTAGAAAGTTATAAAAACTACACACATCATTATAATAAAAGTTATTCTACTCAAGAATTTAATTATAGATACAACATTTATAAAACTAATATAGATTATATTAATGGCAAAAATAATAATAGTTCATTTGTCTTAGGAATAAATCAATTTACAGATATCTCACAAGAAGAATTTAAATTTAAATTAAATTTAAAATATGATAAACATGTTAGACAACAAGGCACACATATTATGAATAGTAAAACAGTTCCTACCTCTATAGATTGGAGGTCAGAAGGTCTTGTTACAAATGTTAAAAACCAAGGTCAGTGTGGTAGTTGTTGGGCTTTTAGTGCCATTGGAGCGATTGAAGGACAACATGCCAAAAATACATCAAAACTAGTTTCGTTAAGCGAACAAAATTTAGTTGATTGCGCTATAGATTTTGGTTGTGATGGATGTGAAGGTGGGTGGCCAGAAGCAGCAATGCGATATGTTGCTTCTAATAGTGGAGTAGATACCGAATTATCATATCCCTATTTGGCAACAGATGAACAGTGTAATTATACCAATAAAACAATCGGTTCTACTGTAAAAGGTACTGTTAATATTACAAGTGGAAATATGACTGAACTACATCATGCCATTGGAACAGTTGGACCTATATCTGTAGCTATTGATGCGGAAGACGATTTTCAGTTTTATAAAAGTGGTATTTATACTTCAACAAATTGTAGTCCAGAAAGTTTAGATCATGCGGTCTTGGCAATTGGATATAGTTTTATTGCCAATCATACCTATATCATAGTAAAAAATAGTTGGGGTGCTGATTGGGGGATGGATGGTTATATATATATGTCAACCGATATAGATAATTTATGTGGTATAGCTCAAGTCGCATCATATCCGATTGTATAATAAATAGACAAATTCTAATATATGGTATACAAAATCGGAATAAAATGCGATAATATTAAATTTAGTTAGTTTTATATGTAAGATTTTGTTAAACATAATAAATACAATAAAACTTAATGTGATTAACACGTCTATTTTCCAATCAATTAATACATTTTTTTTATTATTAATATATGCTACAAATTGGAATATACCATTTAACACTATTAAGATATAATCTGTTTTAGTTAAATTTTCATTTTTTTTTATTTTTTTATTTTTTTTATATTGTAAATAGTTAACAAGTATTAACACCATCGAAGTTAATGTTATTACTTTATTATTTAGTGTGTAAGTATAACTTTCAAGAAATCTATATATGAATCGTATTAAATGTAAATAAAATATACAACAATAAATAATGTTTTTAATTAAATCTATTTTAGTTTTAGATTGATTATTATTAAATGGATTTGTAAGCACTAAAATAAGTAACTCAATCGGTATGACAGTAATAGGGGCATTATTAATTGATTTATAAGTTAGTAGTAAGGCAACAATTAAACCTATTATATTTTCTATTAAAAAGTTTGTATTCATAGTATTCATTGTATTCATTGTATTCATTGTATTCATTGTATTCATAGTATTCATTGTATTCATTGTATTCATATTTATTATAAACTCATATTTTTATAAAAGAATACCATTAAAATAATATTATTACATTTTAATGGGTATTCCAAAACATTATATTCCAAATAGTTTAAATGCATCAAATAAACGAAAACAAAAAAAAGAATTAGAAAAATCTAAAAAAATGTATAAACAAAAAAAATATTATACACGTAAAAAAATTAAATCATTTGTTTCAAAACTTTCAAAACATGTGATTAAAGCTAAAAAAATATATAAAGTAGATATGATTGGTTCAAATAATAAATTGGCAAAAGCTACAAAATGTTCTAAAAAAGGATTAGAAAAAATATTAAATAAAGGTCGTGGTGCCTATTATTCTTCAGGGAGTCGCCCAAATCAAACTGCTGAATCTTGGGCAGTTGCGCGTTTAGGAAGCGCCATTACAGGAGGACCATCCTCTAAAGTAGATTATCATATATTAGTAAAGGAATGTAAAAAAGGAAGTAAAGCATTAAAATTGGCAATTAAACCTAAGAAATATAAATATAAAGGTAAATATAAAGGTAAAGCCAAATAATTATTGTTTCCAACGATTTCCACAACATATACAAGTAATAAATATTGTCATCGATTCATCAGCACTACGGGTTTGTAGTTCATAATAACTACATTTACGCCCCTTACATCTACCACATTTAAATTGATCCGTCATAGCTTCTGGTTGATATTCATAAAGAAGCTTTTCACGTTTAAATTTTTCATCCATCATCTTTTTCCAATGTTCTGGAAATAATTGTTGAAATGACATTTTTGGTATTTCGGTAATATCTATTTTTTGGGTATCTACCTTTTTTTTTAATTCTACATTTTTTATATAAGAATCTGATTTTAAATTCGTAAAAATAGATCTTGATTTGTTTATGTAAATATGTTTAAACAACTTATTATCCCAAGAATGTACTATATTTCTTTCTTTAGATAGTTCTACAGAATAGTCAAAAATACTCTGCTCTAAATCCGTTGCTTTTGGTTCATCTATTAATTCCATAAACAAACTAATCATTTTATCTCGAATATCATTATCCATATTAATTTCATATTCATTTTCATCTATTATTTCTTCAATATCTTCTTGAACAACTTCTTGATCCTCATCTTCAGAAAAATATTCAGTTTCTGATTCCTCTAATTCTTCATCAGTACAATCATTCATTTCTGATTCTTCATCGCTTGAGTCATTCATATTTGTAAAACAATTATTATATATTTCTTCGTAATTATTACTATTCAAATTAATAATATGTCTTAAATTATCTACTTTTAATAGTAAAATGTCTCCATAATATTTATTATTTTTAGAAATAATATTATCTAATGGCAATAATTCATGATTATTTTCAGTGATTCCATTTGAATAACCATAGGCAATAATAGATTCATTGTTCTCTAATTCCCATTCTCCAATATTCTCTATTTTAGACTCTTCAGTATGAACAAACAACTTTTCATTGATTTCTATATCACTTAATTTTATCATTTGATCTTTTTTAGTTGGTTTAGTTGGTTTAGTTGTTTTTGAAGATTTTGAAGATTTTGAAGATTTTATTTTATTTTTTGCTTCAATAGTCAAGTCTTTAATATTGCCATTCACTAGTAGCAATACGCCATTACAATTAGAGGTCATGTTTACTTACTTTCTTTTTTTTTATTTAAATAATTTCAATTTTATTTAAAAAATATATAATAATTATTACTAAGCTTTATATGTCTATTTATTTAAAAGAAGACTATATTCATAATGATAGTAATTTTATTGAAATTTATTTCGGAACCAAAAAATCGAATCAAGAAGTATCATGTTCTATACCTAATTCTATGATACTACATTTTAATAAATTTAAAGAAAAATACACTCATTCCAATTCAATGAAAATTACTTATCACTATAAAGATTTAATTCATACTATACATAATAATCACTCCGAAACACATCAATTTAATACTATATCACATAAATTAGTTCATACTAATACGAGTGATATGATAATTCTAAATAATATAAAACATAAACTAAATTCTAGCGTGTTTCCATGTTCTAATAATTATCCATTAATCCAAAAACAATCTATTACAGAAATAATTATATCACATACTATTAAATTATTACTATTTGATAGTACACTAAAATTTGAAATTATTAAAAATAAAGAATGGAATACTACCTATACAACTCTTAAAACTTTATTGAATGAATTATTTCAATAATTATTTAAATATTTTAGTGACACCTAAATACACTATATAATAAATTAAAAGATAAAGAATAATATTAAAAATAAATAGTTTATGATATAAATTATTCCATTTATATTCTATATTTTCTTCCTTGTCTAATTCAAGTACATTCATAAATTTTGTTAATAATAATCCTCCTAATTTAGTTAAAATACCACCATGTCCCCAATTTTTTTTATTTTCTGTTTCTAAAACTAATTGAATGCTTAAAGGTTCCTTATACATATACATACCAGATAAAGTACCAGTCATAACATCTATATCTTTATAATTCGTTTTATGTTTATATACTTTTCCTAAGTATTCTCTTATAGTTTTTCCATAAATTACTGCGTGTGTGGCTGTAGACAAACAAACATTGGGATGTGAATTATTAAATATATTAAAAATATAGGGTAAACAGCCTAAATAATAAATATTTGGATTTTTATCAATAATAAATTGATTTATACTATTTGTTATTTTGTTATTTAACAATTTATTAGAAAAAATAAAATCGTCTTCTAATATTAAAATATGGTTATATTTTTTTGCCAAATGAAATATATACATATTTGTATATGTTAAATCTTTATATGATATATCTATTTTGTTATGGTTATAGTCATGTTTATCACATTTCCTAAATCCTTTATTTTTTACAATAATTACTTTTTTAGTTGGTCTAAATTTATTTAATTGATTATACACTTTTTTTTGTCTTTCAGTTGCGTTATCCATTGTAATTACATAAGTTATATCTACTGAATTATCAAATATACCTTTGGGATAATTTATTTCTTCCAAAGTATAACAACTTTCATTAAATTTCATTTATTATAGTTTAATATTTTTTAAAAATATAAATATACAATAAATTACAATAAATTACAATAAATTATAATAAATTATAATATAATATTAATATTAATGAATACAGAAGTTATAACAGTTGCAACTCATAAAGAAGGTTATTTAAATAATATTATTAATAATGATTATAATATTAAAGTAAACGTATTGGGAATGGGTCAAAAATGGACTGGTTTTAAAATGAAATATGAGTTAGTATACAACTATATAAAAAATTTAGATGATAATAAAATTATAATATTTATTGATGGTTTTGATTCTCATATAAATGGTTCTATTAATAAAGCAGTGGATATATTTAAAAAGCATAATTATAAAGTTCTATTTTCTAAAAACCCTAAAATATTAGGTTCATTTCTTGATAAAAAAATTTTTTCGACATGTTATGAAGATTTAATAGCAAATACGGGACTCTATATGGGTTATGTAAAATATTTAAAAAAACTTCTAAGTTTTTTATTACAAGTAAAATGTAAAGATGATCAAGTTAGTGTTAATCGAAATTGTCATCAATTTAATTTTATTAAGGTTGATTCACAAGAATTAATATTTAAAAATATTCCTTTTGGACAATTATCAAAAATAAATACAAAAAACTATAAACAAATTTTTTTAGGATTTCCAGGTCAACTAACTATAAATAGACAGTCAAGAACTATAATAGAATATGGACAATTTTTTATAGATATTTATTTACTATTATTAGCTATTGCCATATTTTTTCTATACAAAAATAATAAAAAATTAGTGATAATGATTTTACTAATAACAATAATATTAATTTTAAAAATAGACAAAAGTTGTATTTAATTCTGACACAATCTATAACTTACATAATTCCCAGCGGTCTCACTCTTCCGAGTTATTTTACAAATATCACCTTCCTTCATACCATAATATTTTGCCACGGGATCATTTTTTTTTATTGTTGGCAATTTATCTAAATCTGTAATTTGAAGATTTTTAATTAATTCCTGTTTTTCTTCCTCTTCAATAATTTCATGTTTTGGAACCATCTCATGTTGAGTTAAATTAAATGTTAGGGCATTAATCCAAAAGTATTGGCAAAATACTTTACGTTCAATATAAATCTGTTTAAAATACTCTTCTAAAGCCTCATCAGATGTCAAATTATCCCGAATAATTACTATTAAAGTATCTCCCTCATTTAATTCTGTTTCCAATAATGTTTCAGTGGCATTAATAATATTACTAACCCTTATTCTTGGTGAGAAAATATATTTAACTATTATTTTTTGTTTTGTTTGATTCGTTAATTGAATATCCAATACAGACAATTCAGATGTTTTTGTGGATACACTTTTATACATTATTTCTATTTCTTCTGGAGTAAAATTATTATAAATTTCTGTATCAAACCCTCTATCTTGTAACAATTCTAAAATTATTGGTCGTGATAGAAACAATTTATTTGATAGACTCATAGTGTTAATATAACAATATAAATATAATTTTGTTTAAATCAATTTTCATAATTTAAAAATTAATATTTTAACCATAAATAAATTTTATGTTATTGATTATATTTTTTATTATTACTTTTAATAGTGTCTAATAAATCATTACTAATACCCAATATAGAATTTACTTTAGTAGACGAATTTTCTTGTGCAGTCAAGTTTTCATGAAAATTATTTAAAAATGTTTTTATAGAATTTATTTCTACTAAATTAAGTTTATTATCACTGGAACCTATTAATTCCATTACCTTATATAAATCTTGTAAATAAACATCTAATAATTTGTCTTCTAATTCTTGTAAATAAGTTGAATTAAATATATTAATCGGATCTTTAGATTCAGATTTCTCTTTATTATCTATATATTGTTGGGTTAATTCTTCATTTGATAAAGGTTTATTAGTTGTTCTATTCACATTAATAGTAGACATATTTACATCTTTTTGTAAATTACTATTCTTGACATAAATAGTATAAATATAGCTATATACTTTCAAAAATGAATTAGTATGTAAATCTAATTGGATTTTATCTAGTGTACTTATTTCTTGAGATATATTTAGTAATATATTTATATGATTGTCTCCTTGTTTTTTTATTAATGGAGTAGAATCCAAATCTGATAATGGAATATATTTTTCTTTATCTATGTCATCTTTTAATGTTTGTATAAAATAATTAATCGGTAATATAGAATTATCTTCAAATGTAAATGCTTCTGTATTATATATATATTTCTTTAATTTAGACGAAATAAGTAATTTTATATCGTTAACCAATTTATTCTTATAACAATCTAATATTGTTTTATGACACTCAACTGACAGTTCTTTTATTGCTTTCTCTAATACTTCTATTTTAATATCGGTGATATTATCTATTGCTACTTGTTGTCCCCTACATTTAAATGATATAGAATAAATTTCTAATAAAAATTCTAATCTATTATTTAATTTTTTATTAACATTAAAAGTCTTAAATGAATTTAATTGTTTTTTATATGTTTCTGCTCTTTTAAATGCTTCATTACAATTAATATTAGTAAAATGTTGTTTTTTATTATTTAGAATAGTTACTCCTAAATAACAAATAATAAAAAGTAAAATAACTATAATTATATATTTACAAATTTTAGGACTCATTTAATATTATTCTTCATTTTTTTTTGTAACATTTTTTAAAAAGTTTCTTCAATCTGACGCTTCATTTGATTCATTTGATTCATTTGATTCATCCTTACATGTTTGTGTTGATGAACTACTACTATTATTGTCTTCTGGTTTAGGGAAATTTAGAACATTATAAAATACATTATCTCTATATTCACTGTTCTGATATAATACATATACACTAGCACATATTCCCAAAAAGAGACATGTAAAATACAGAATAGTAGCCACATTTCCACTAATAATGGAGGTTAATTTCAAAATTGGAATAACGAACAAAAATATAACAAATATTAAAAAATATTTTAATAAATTGGTTTCAAACACCATTTTATTATATTCACTTACACTATATTCATAATTACGTTCATCCAAACTTATTTCTTCTTTTAGTTGCTTTGTTGTTTTTTCATATTTATTTTTGAGCTCTTTTAAATTTTTTAAATTTTTTTCTGTTTTTTGTATACTATCAAAATCTTTTCTTATATATTCTATATTAGCTTTTAATGTATCACTTAAATAATTAAATAAAAGACTCATTTTGGTGGCATCATCCTTTTTCTTTAATGCTTTAAAAATATCTTTTATACTAGTAAATTTATACAAATTTATATTATTTGAAAAATCACTCACTTCATCTATAAATGTATTCAATTCAGAAATCTCTGTTTTATCATCTTCTGATTCTTCTGGTTCTTCTGGTTCTTGATCAGAATCATGCTCAATAGGTGCTATTGTTGTTTTAATATATTCAGTTGTTCTACTTGTTGTTACTGGAATTTTCGTAGTACCACTTGTAGTACTAGTACCACTTGTAGTACCACTTGTAACACTTGGTTTAGAAGTTAATCTTGGGGTAGAAGTCACACTTTCAGTAGTTGTCATATACTATTAGAAAATAAATTATTTGAAAAGTATAACAGAACTTTGAATTATTAATAATAATAATATAAACATAACATAAACTATATAGTAAATATCTATATTCTTATTTCTTTGTTCAGCTATTTTTGTTTTAGTATTTTGTTCTATTTTATTTTTTTTATAATTATCAACTTCGTTACTCATTTCTTTTAATACTTCAGTTGTTTCATTATTAGCAGTTTTTTGATTTTCATATTCATTTTTTTTCTCTTCTATAATTGAATTTAATCTTATATTTAATTCTAATATCTCTTTCAAAACATCAGTTTTATCTGCATCTTTTGTTGAATCTTCATAATTTTTTTCTAAATCTTTTAATTGATTTAAATATTTATTAGTACTATCTTCATTAAAAATAGTACTTGATACATCCGAAATAGACTCACATTTATTCTGTTTTGTTGGACTTATTGTTGGACTTATTGTTGGACTTATTGTTGGACTTAATGTTGTCATATTATTATATACTTATAATTTATTTTGTAAAAAAGTAATATAAAACCAAATATTTATCATTGTTAAAATAACGATAAGTAAAGCATATACTCTCATTTTATTCAATTCATAGTTATATTTAGTTTGAATGATTTCATTTTTTGTATCTATAAACATATTATCATTTGTTTGTTTTGTTAAATCTATTTCTGCCAATTGGTAATTTTTATATAAATTTGATAATTGTCCCATTTTTACATTATCTTCTTTAATAGTCATCGTTTGTTGTAATTCCTCTATCTGTTGCAATAAATCATCATACTGTAAATCTAAATTGCTAGTATCACCCGAAATATATCCTTTTATCTTATTAGAACTAATCTGTTTATCTTCACATAATTTAGCAGGTTCATCAAAACATGAATAGTAATAATTACAGAAATTTATGAGTTCTTCATTGTTTTCATTCTGATTTTCATTGTTTTCATTCAGATTTTCATTAGCTAATTCATATATTTGGGCATCGGTTTCTAATTCTGATTTTTTTTCATTAGGAACTATATCTAATCTACTATAAGATTCATTTATTCTAGATTGTAAATCTAAATAGTCTGTCATTCTTACTATTAATCAACATTTATTTAATGATTCTAATTTATTTTATTTATTAAAAATTTTATTTTTATTTATTAAAAATTTTATTTTTATTTGTAAAATATGTATTACATTAATATATTATAATGACTACAAAAAACCAACATCTTATTGATACATTCAAAACCCTTATTCTACAATATCAACAAGAATTTAAAGAAACAAAAGAATCAACTATTAAATTCAAAATTTCTACCTTTAGAAAAGCAATCAAAATTATTGAAGCGATTGATTTTGAAATTACTGATGGTAATCAATTAAAAGAGTATAAAGGAATAGGTACAAAAACAATCGATAAAATTAATGAAATTCTTAAAGATGGTGAATTGAAAAGATTAAAGGATTTTGAAGTCAATAATTCCATTTCTAAAGAAAATGAATTAAAACGAATTACTGGTATTGGTCCAGCAAAGGCTAAAAAATTAATAGAACAAAAAATTTATTTACCAACTCTTAAATTATTAATGAAAAAAAGACAACTAAAACAATTATCTAACATGTTAACCCATCACCAACTTATTGGTCTTAAATATTTAGATGAAATAGAACAAAAAATACCATATAGTGAGATCCAAGCAATAGAAACTTATTTAATGGCCTTTATTAAAACAATTGATAAACATCTAAATATGGTAATTTGTGGCTCCTATAGAAGACAAAAACCAACTTCTGGTGATATTGATATATTATTGTATCATTCTAAAAAAAATGAACCTGATTTTCTTAAACAGTTTATTACTATTCTTAAATCTAATGCGTTTCTTGTTGACGACTTAACAACCGAAGGTGCCACTAAATATATGGGGGTTTGTAGATTTAAAGGTGGTGTGGCCCGAAGAATAGATATTAGATATATACAAAAAGAACATTTGGCGTCTTCTATGTTATACTTTACTGGTTCGGGTGATTTTAATAAAAATATGCGGACATATGCCATTAAACATAAATTTAAATTAAATGAATATGGACTTTATAAATTGAAAGCTGATGGAGAGACTGGTCTTAAACTTAAAACAGATACCGAAGAAGCTATTTTTAAACATCTAAAATTACCTTATATTCCACCAGAAAATAGAACGGAACTAATTAAATTTTAATTAAGATTATTTAAATTTATTTGTTAATAGTAATGATAAAAAACTCATCATTTTTTGTCAACTCTTTGTAATTTTGTTTTTTATATTTAAACTAATTAAATTACCAAAAAAAGAAAATTTTATTAACGACACAAATGAAGATTTAAGTTGTAAAGATACTTATCTTGATATAATGTGTGGTAAATGTTATATGAATTATAATTTTGAGTGTAATAATAACAATTCTATTTGTAAAGAATTAATTAATTCTAATAAATGCGAAACACAATGTGGATTGTTAAATCCAAGTATTAAACATAATTATAAAAGAGAAACTGTAAAATATACAACTGGAACTAATGAACGACCATTTGATTATATAGATATGTATCAAGATAGAGCTTTAAATCATATCGAAAATGTTAATAGTATACAAGAATGTGAAACACTTTGTAATATGGATCCGAATTGTGGACAATACGAATATAACCCGATCGTAAATGAAAATAAATGTATCTTATTTGATAAAATCATGGAACAAAGAATAAATAAATTATATCTAAATAAACAATTAATAACGAATTATAAAAAAAAACCATCAACACAAAAAAACAATGTAAATATTGTACTTGGAACTAAATTAAATTCATTTGAAACATCAGATAATAAATGTTATAATAAATATAATCAAAACTGTGTTGGCCCGATTGAAAAAAATTCATTAAATCTTGTAAATAAATTACATGCTTTAGATTATAAAGATTGTGAAGTAAAGTGTAACATAAATAATAAGTGTAAATCATATACATATACAAATGACTATGAAAAAGAAAATTGTCAGTTATATAAAGATGACATATCACATTTATGTACTAACAACCCAACAAATATAGATAGTTTATATCCAGATGCACAAGCACAAACTGGTATAAACCACACAAAGACTGAGGCCCAGGCCATCGCCGCCGCTCAAAAGCATGCCGCCGCCGCGATGGCGGTACAGCGAGCGATAGAGCAAGATAACCCACAAATAGAATATCATCAAAATACATTTCAACACGAAATGAAATACTAATATGACGAAAACGCAGAAGAAGAAAAATGGGAAACGAATATAAATTAAATTTTAATTAAGATTATTTAAATTTATTTGTTAATAGTAATGAAAACTTATAAAAACCCAATTATTAATAGTATTAATAAACATTTAAAAAAAATAATTTTAGGATTTTGTGTGTTAGGTATTCTATTTTATGTAATTAAATACTACAAAAATAAAGAAACTTTTAATATTAATTGGAATACAATTTCTTATTTAAATCAACAAGACCCAACTAATTTAAATTCAGAAGATATAGCTATAAATTCTGGTAATTTAAATTTTAATTTAAAGTGTGATGGTACAAATGGACTAAGAAAATTATGCGAAAAATGTCATAAAAATTATAATAACACTTGTTTTAGGGGCGACACAAATAATATGTGTGACATGGTTTTAAATTCAAACCAATGTAAAACTAAATGTAGATTAGAATCGCCTAATGCTTCTTTTAAATATAAAAGATATTCTGTAAATAATGATATCTTTAGTTCATTAAATTTTGTCTCAGATAATAATTATAGTAATGTTTCTAATTTACATCAATGTGAAAAACTATGTGATTTGAATGGTTACAAATCTTATAAATATAATAAAAAATCTAAAGAATGTTTAATATCAAGATCAACTATAAATTCAAACTTACTTACTAATAATATATTTAACTATGGTTCAAGAAATAAAAATAATACATTAATAAATTCGCAAGATTCATATGATAATGATATATTTGTTGGACAAAAAGATAAAATTAATAATGATAAAACTTGTTATACCAAATATAATTATGACAATAAAGAAATATGTAAAAATATAAACACGGTAGACGATATCCCATTTTTTACTGAAGAAGTATTAGACTACAAAGAATGTGAAAAATTATGTAATCAAGACACAAATGAATTAGAGAAGTGTGAAGGGTATACATTTGAAAAAGAACGAAATAATACTATGGGTAAATGTAAACTTTATAAACGTTTTTTTCCGAGTAAAGGTTGTAAACAATTTGAAACACCATTAGATTCTTTATATAAAGATGCCTCATCAGAATACAATTTTCAGTCAGGAATTAAACTTTAGTTAATTTATTTTTCTTATATAATTATAAATGTTATTCACTATATCTACAATTATATTTTTCTTTATTGCCATTATTATTTCACAATTTATTCTCGATCCTAATTTAAGAATTGCTTATTGGTTAATGTTACTATTAATCTATATTTCTTGGGCCAATATTTATATGTCTAGTTATTTTTACATCAAATTACGAGAACAACCTGGACTTCAAGGTGCAAGAGGACCACCGGGAGAAAGTGGACCTAAAGGGTCTAAAGGAGTATGTCAAATAGAACCAGAATGTGGTATTCAACAGAATAAATTAGGTGATATAATTAGAGATGAAATAATAAATTTAGATAGTAATTATAGCAATATTATAAATAAAGAGAAAAATGGTATTATGTTAAAAGATAACGAACAAAAAATTAAATCATCTATTGAAGATTACATCATGAATCTTTTACAAAAGTTTAAAAAGGACACCCCAGAAAATAGAAGCGATATTAAAAATGAACTCAAAAAATTGTATAATTAATCCAAATAAATTATTTTATAATATTAAATGCTATTAAATCTCATAATACTATTAGTATTATTCATATTATTTATTATTTACCAATCTGTTCTAATAATGTTAAATAATAAACAAACTAACTTCCAAAATTGTGTTAAATTATTTGCATTAATTGGTGGATGTCTTATATTCTTTAATATCGCATTAAATCTATACATCTATAATTCACTCATGAATACAAAAGGATTAGTTGGTCCAAGAGGTATAGAAGGCAAACATGGTCAAGTGGGTGATAAAGGTGTTTGTAATGCCGACTGTGGTGAAAAAGTGTGTTATAAATTAGTGTATGATGGTGTTAATGACCATTTAAAAAATAAAAATCTTAAAAATCTAAAAAATAAATTTCTAATCAATAAAATTAATAAAATTTGTTTTAGTGAAAAATATACTAGTTTCTTACATTCGGCTGATCCAAATAAACCAACTGAAAAAGAATTAATTAATTATATTCAAGACACTTTTAATAGTTGGATTGATACCATAGTAGCCGATAATAAAGGACCTAAATTTATAGAAACTCCAGACTATGAAGAAACCTATTTTGATCCAAATACAGGACCTTTTAATGAAATTAAAAAATATGAATTATGGGATTGGGGTGATCCTTATCGCTTTAAACCTATTGCAAGACAACAATGTGCCTTAGACGAAGACCTACCTAAAGTTAATGCGGAATTAGAATTATATTTCACTAAAGATTATGTACAGGTCTATAAAAATGATGAAATAGAAACAATTTATGGACCAGAAGATTGTCCTTTTAATCAACTTGGTGAAGGTCATACAAATCCAAGAGGTATTTCCAGTTGTTTATATGATAAATATAATTCCGAAAAGGTATGGAAAACATATGAATTTATAAATTATAAAAAAAATATAGGTTTTTATGAACCTGATTTAAATAATATTAATACAGATACTAAACAACAATATTATATCGTTGGAACAGTATGGACTGGAACAAATAAAGAAGTAGAATTAGGGAAGGAAACTATAGTAGTACGAGATACAGATAAAGATAATTTACGTGAACCCATTGAATGGAAAAAAATATGGAGTGAAGGCGATATAACATCAGAAGATAAAACGAACGATTCAACAATTAAAAGCAAAGTGTCGCCTATAACAATTTGGAGACCTGTGCCACCTGACGGTTATTCCTCATTAGGAGATTTTGTAACAAATCAGATTGATAATAGAAATAATTTTAGATGTATTAAAACAACTTTACTTGAAACTTATCAATTAGATAATACACCAGTATGGGATACCTCTGGATTTAAAGTCAAACAGAAATTAACCCTTAGTGATGATCCAACTACTTTTAGTCAACCTCAAATTGCTATTTATCCAATAGGTATTAGTGATAGAAATGAAGAAATTCAACATTTAGGACATAAAAAGTCCCAATCTATAAAATTAGGTGGTTATAATTTCTTTAGAATATCGAATAGTCAAACAGGTTCTAAATCAAAAGAACCTTGTTATCGTATTAAACCAAGTTCATATACTATCGTTAAAACGGGTGATCCAAAAACCCCCAATAATGAATATGGTATAGGATGGTTAGGTGGAAAAATGAGAGAATCTAAATATAGTACTTATAAATCAGATTTAAATTTAGACTTTTTCCCAAAAGGTATTATTGAAGTTAATGGTCCAAATCCAAATAATTTAAAATATTATATAGAAGCCATAGAATCTTCAACTACTTCAACCAAACAATACTTTATTTTACAACATAATAAAAAAAATCCTGAAAATTTTGACTATCTTCATGTTTTAAATGATACCGAAACAGAAACAGAAACAGATTGGAAACAAGATATTACAAATACAAATGATATTAAAAATGATACATATATATGGCATATAGACAATATACAATTACAAGACAATTACTATTTAGTTACTATTAGTAATAATAATAATAATAATAATAATAATTTAGTATTAAACGAAAATTTAAAATTAACATCAACGAATACAACATGGAAATTATATCCATCTACAAATATTTCAGATATAACTACACAATCACCAAATTAATTTATTAACAAATTAGAACAATAAAATTCTACTATTATTTTAAATGAAACTAATTTATTGGACGTATTCTATATTAATTAGTTTTTTACTTTTATTAAATTATTTTGTTAAGACATTTAATAAACTAAATGGCATTAATATAGTATGGACCTATTACAGTTACTTTCTAACACTTGTTTTTATTTTAGGGTTTTACATCTTACAAAAACTACATAACTATATTTATTTCTACTTAACAATGCTAATCACATTCATTATAAGCATTACCTTTATAACTATATTCGGTCATTTAGGAACTAATATCGCCTACAACTTTTTAATATGGTTTCTTGTAACCATATCAGCCTTAACCTATATAGGATTAATTCAATCTATATATCATCTATATTATAACAATTATAATGATCCAGAAAGAGGACTAAAAGGTATTCAAGGTGAACCTGGATTAATTGGCAACGATGCGAATTCTTCTACGTCTAATTTTGATGTATGTCAAGAACAACTAAATAACGAAACGAATGTTTTATTATTACAAAAAATGAATGATACAGATACAACCAAAAAAGAGTTTAGAAATTTATTTTTAAAAGAAAAGTATAAAAAAATGTGTGATATTTTTAATAATCCCAAAGAAAAATGTAATATAATCTAATCTAATATTATAATAATGACTATACCTTTAGAAATATATATTTATTTAATTAATATAAGTTTAATTTTTATAATGGTTTTAGGATGGTTTTATATACAACATTTAAAAACCTATAAAAACCTATTTAGTTGGATTGCCATGCTGTTTTTTATTAATCTTCTAACTATTCGATTTGTACTAAAAAATTATTTAAAAAATTCAGTAAAAGATGGAGAAAAAGGTAAACAAGGTAAAAGAGGTATTTCTGGATTACCTGGTGATAATAAATGTTGTGGTGATTTTAATGATCCAAACGATTTAAATAAACTTAAAGATTTAAAGAAATCAGCAAATAAATGGAGTGCGTTATTATTATCTTATAAAGAAGGTCCTAACTTTCTTAAAGACTATTTCTTTATTGATTATAGTTGGAAAGATTTATTAGAAAAACCAAAAGAAACAATGAACCCATTTGATATTATAAAAACTGATCCTAATTGGCCCAAATAATTTTATTTTAATACAATAAAAAATATCACTAAAAATATTTTATTATATTAGATGATAGAATATTTGGCATATGATTTTGGATTACTTCTTTTTACCAGATTTAAAGCATTTAAAAAATATCGCGAGGCGATGACTTTTAAATCACTTTTCTTATTGGCATTAGTAACTATTGTCGTATTAATCATGAGTATTGTAACTGTATTAAATAAAACAACCTTTTTAGGTTTAAATACCACAAATCCAGTAGTTAGAAGAATTGTGTTAATGCTTTATCTAGGTACAAAAGCAACTTTATTTGGATATTTATTATCAGATTATTTTAGAGAAAAATCTGATTCTAAAATTCCAATAGCAGGAGAAAAAGGAAATAGAGGTTTAAGAGGAAGCGTAGGAGAAAAAGCTGAAAAATGCGATATGGTTAAATGTAACTTAAACGTATGCGATGAAAAAATATTAAACCATGTTACCGAAGTATATAGTAATATTCTAAAAAGTAGAAACAAAAAGGGATCCAAACATTATCCTTTAACAAATAATTTTATTAAAAATAAAATTAAAACATTATGTCGTTCACCACAATTAGAAAAAGTATTAGAAAAAACTGATGAGAAAAAAGTATATACACATATAAAAGATACATGGACCAAATGGATACAAATTATTTTGAAATATAAAAATGGAGAGTATTTTATGGAAACCGATTACTTAACGGATAACGATTTTGATAATCTAATAGAATCTAAAGATAAACTTTATAATCCTAGTTTTGATAATAATAATCCAGGAACACCATCAAGAGGAAAAGAAAGTCCATTTGATGAGATAAAAAAATATGATATGTGGTATTGGGGTGAACCCGACGCAGCGAAAGTAAAAATTATTTATAAATGTGATTTAGATTCAGATTCAGATACAGATTCAGATTCAGATACAGATTCAGATTCAGATAAAGAATATAATATAAATGTAAAACAAGCTACAGATTATGAACAAAAATGGAGAAGTTCAGTGGCATTACAAACTAAAACTAATGATACTTATACCCCATTTCAACCTAAAGGTAATAATGTAACTATATATAGACCCAAAACGATAGATAATGATGGAGATATATTTTATCCTTTAGGTGATATAATAGTTGATGACGATAATGTAGAACCTAAATCAAATGACACATTGTTAGTTTCAGGTGATATAGTACACCCAACAGATTTTACAAAAAAATATGGGTTTCAACGAAACGAAGGTATTGGAGAAGGGGTAGTCGGATATAGTTTTTGGGAACCGAAGGCTCCTGAAGGTTATACTTGTGTAGGAAATGCCATAGAAAATACCTATAATCAATTACCTCCAAATCCTACCGATTTTGCGTGCGTACCAACTAAATGTACACAACCTATATCTAATTTTACAAATGTTATAGATAAAGAAGTTGTATCAAAATGGTCTTATAGTGGAAATGATAATGATACTATTGGATCAGATAAATTAACTAAATTATATAGTTATAAAAATCTTATGGAATATGATATTAATAATGAAAAAATGGTACTTATACCAGAAGAACAACCTGGTTCTTGTATTAATAATACAAAAATACTAGATAATAATAAAGGTAGTTGGGTTGTTGAAGATAAAAATTCAGAAAAATATAGCATCCATTCGCATTTCAAAAAAAAGAAATAAAATATTATATTAAATTAAAATGATTTATCTTAATTTACCACTTCAAGTTTATATTTATATTTTAAATGTTTCTTTTATTTTATTAATTGGTCTAGGATACTATTTAAATAAAAAAAAATTAACTCCCTATTTTAAAGTAATTACAATTTGGTTACTATTACTCATTGCTTTCAATTTTTATAACATGAGATTAACACTCGTCAACTATCTAAAAAATTCCGAAAAAGTTGGACCCAAAGGTATTAGAGGTGATATTGGTCCAAGAGGATACTCGGGTGATTCTGATGTATGTACTAATTGTCTTCCTACAAAAAAATATTATGGTGGTAATCGTAATGGTGATAATAAGCTTATTGAAAACGATCTTCTGAAACCAGAATTTTGTAAATTACCATTTAGTTTTAATAATGAATTATATAATGAACCTGTAAAATCAGCAGAAAAAGGGGGTCCTATTATTGATGGAATACCACTTAATGATGATGGTCCAGATGGGTGGTGTGCAACCGAAGTAAATGACGATTTAACTATGAAAAAATATGGTTATGTTTATAATAGTGATAAAAACATAGCAGAATTAGAACAAAACAAAAAAACATCAATGGAAGAAAAACAATATATACAAAAAAACTCTGGTATAATAGATTTAGAATTAATTACTGGTGTAAGAAGTTCCGTTCAATGTCCTAAAGGATTTACCAAACTTACGAAAGATTTAAATTCTAATACAGATGGTAATTATGTATATTTATGTAATAAATATGGGATTGATGATGTTGGTGTAATTGATGTGAAAATTATACCTGGAACAGATTCTTGTCCTTCCAATTATACAGAATTAAAGGTAGGTTTAAATGAAGGTGTTCCTAAATTGGCTACGGTTGACAAATTAAAAATGTGTGTGGCAAAAGGTAATCCAAATAATAATCCAATTATTAAAGATATATCTATTGTAAACGATCAAACTAAATGTACGAATGGTACATTTATAGACCAGAATTTAAATATTGGCACTGATGGAGATACATTATATTTATGTACTACAACAGATGCCATAGATATAATAATAGATGCTGCCTTTATATGGTCTGAAGATAATAATTTATATTTTTTTAAGAACGACCAATATTGGAAATTTACTCCTAAAAAGAAATTAACTGGACCTTTCTTAATAAATGATTTTTGGGGAAAAATAATTGGAACATCTGCTAATTCAGTAAGTTCTTTAAAAACTACTAAAAGTCCTACAACTCCATCTACATCTACAACTACATCTGCTACAAATATCGAACTAAATACTGAAGGAATTGATGCCATTTATAGTGATTTCTTTGATAAATTAACTTATATATTTAAAGGAAATATGGTTTATGCCTATGATCCACAAAAAGAAAAAATTAAAGATGGATACCCAAAAAATATAAATGATATCTGGAAAGGGTTGCCAAAAAATATGGAATTTATAGATTCTGTATATGCGGATGAAAAAAATCAAACGATTTATTTTATTAAAAACAAGTTGTATTATAAACTAACTAATGCCAATAAAACATTTGAAAAAGCAAAAAAAATAAGTAATTTATGGATTAATGGACCCAAAAATATCATTATTAAAGCCATGTTTAATTTTAACAATAAACGATATATCATAGAATCCGATATGGTTTATGAAATTAATGATGATAATACATTCAATACTAAAGGAGCAAAATTATTAAATAAAGTCTTTACAACTTTAACACTTTAAAATCTAATAAAAGTTTTTAATTATACCATTCGGTTTATTTTTTTTATATTATTATATTTAATATAATGTTAGGTTTAACTATGTATTTAAGATTATTTTTTGTACATACATTAGATATATTATTTCATACCTACTATTATTGCTATGATAGTTGTTATGATTTTTTAAATAAAAATACACATACCAGATCTCCTACACCCGATATAATACCATTAACATCTATATCTTCATTCGAATCAAGACGCGATACACCTTCCCCTCCCCCTTTTTTTAATGAACGGTATCCGACTCCACCTCCATTATTATTACCACCAAGTCCATTTAAAGATAGTCCTTCACCACCGCCTTCGCCACCACCATTTATCTTAAACATTCCTACTATTCATAGTAATAGTAATAAACCAAATACTACAATAATAGAAAAAATAGATAAAACTAAAAAAATAGAAAAAATAGAAAAACTTGAAAAACTTGAAAAACTTGAAAAAATAGATAAAGAACACTCTAAATATTCCCCTGAAATTATAGATATGAATACACAAAATCATGAATTTGAATGGGATATCATATTAGATAATTAAAAAATTAAAAAATTAAATAATTAAAAAATTAAAAATTATTTACAGATAAATTTTAAACAATTTTTTTTTCGTAATTTTATTTTTCCTTTATCAACTTCTATAAGTAAATCAATCATTCCCGGTATTAAACGTTTAATGATAGGATCAAATAATGCATCATCGCCCGGACCATCAGTTTTATCAACGATATGTTTAAACATATTTATGATACTTTCTCTTTGTTCTAATCCACCCTTTTGGGAATATAAATCTAAATGGATAATAATTCTTGGGATTATTTTTACAACATCTTCTAAATCAAATTCAGCATATTCAGCGATAATATCATTCAATAAATCATTCGTTTTTTCGTCAAAGCTCATTACTATTATCTTTTATTTTTATTTTTGAATGTATTAATTTTCTAATTTGTAATACTTTTCATTTTTATACCATGATACATTAGTGTAAATAATGCCAACACAATTAATAATGGGTATGTCGCTTGATTTACTTTATCTTTTTTAATACCAATATAAATTAATAATGGCACTATAAATAAAATATGCGACATATAAATTAACATAAATTTGCTTTTTTTATCGGTTTCATCTTCTTCATGCGTTATTTGTTTTTCCATTTTATTCTTAGGTTTAAATAGTCCAGTAATAGAAGCGCTTCCACTTTTTAAAGGAAGTATATCACATCCAAAATAATAATCATACCATGCCATTGCTACATAAGAAACTACAAAAATCACAAAAAGGATTATCCCTAAATGTATATTATTTTTAATAGTTGGTTTGTATAAAAACAAGGCCATTATTATTAATGAGAATACGATACATTTTTCATTAAATACAAACGGTTTTCCAAATAATCCACCTGCCATATAAATAATAGAAATAAAAATATTACTTTGAATAAATATTACTTTGTATAAATATTACTTTGAATAAAATTCTATAATACACTATCAAAATTATCTTCTATTTTTATATTTTCTTTATTAATATTAATGGAACTACCATGGGATAAAATTTGTATTATTAACTTAAAACAACACAAAAAAAGACTAGAATCTACTCTTAATCAATTACATAGAGAAAATTTAATTGGAAATAAATGTGTAGAAGCTGTCTACGGTTATGATTTTGTACCTTATGGAAAACAAATAAAAAAAGAAAAGAATAGAAGTAAAAAAAATACATTTTTGAAATCTATGCGAAAAGGATTAGAAAAAAATAAGATATTAAAACGAACTAAATATAGACCTTTAAGAATCGGTGAAATTGGCTGTAATATGAGTTTTATTAATACATTTAAAAAGGCATTAGACAACGGTTTTGAAAAGGTATTAGTATTAGAAGATGATTGTAAACTAACTACCGATTTTTTGAAAAAGGTAAATAATGTTCTAAAATTTGTTCCTAATAATTGGGATGTATTGTATTTAGGTATTAATGATATTAATAAAAAATGGGGAAGCTTTAAAAAAATTAATAAATATATTAATAAACCATTAGGATCTAGAAAATTACCAGATAAACGCTATATAGAATCAGAAGGTGCCATCTATGGCAATCATGGTTTTATTATAAATAGAAAAGCAATGGAACTATTTATAGAACACAATTTACCAATGACCTATCCAGCAGATGTTATATTAGGTAAATTGGCAACCCAATATAAACTTATTCATTCCTATTCGCTTTCTAAACAATTAATTACTACTTTTAATGCCGGTTCTAATACACAATTATAATTATAATTATAATTATAATAAAGTTGTATGAGACAATATAATTGTTTTGACTTTTTGTTCTTTAATAAAAATAATAGAATTTAATGCCTCCATTAATGATTGAATCGAACCAGAATCACTCGTATTTTGTATTTCATTAAATAAATTGTCAACTATCGTTATTTCATTCGTATTCCATAATTGCTTTAAATCCATATATATTTTATTAACCACCACATTTTCAGGATTACTTTGTTCGGCATTATGGACCGAATTAAAACGGTCTTCAATACTTTTTCTATAAAATTCTAATGAATGGGTTATACTAGAATTATCTATATAGGCTTCTTTCAATTTTTCTATGCCTTGTATAGATAACTCAAAAATATGTTTCATTTTAGGGTCATCTAAATCATACCACTCTAAAGCCTTCACTATTGGTCTATATAAATTGTGTAAATCATCCCTATTATCCCCTTGACTCCATCTAATAGGTCCTTGTAATACATGAGGTTCATTAAATGAGATTTTATTATCGGCAATACTTATTTTTGTACCAACCTCTTTAAAAGATAACATAGAGAGACGAATCATACAGGTTAATGGATCTATAATAAAATTTTTGTCATTAGTTACTTTAAATAAATTATCAAATATTGTAAATGTTTTTAGTGCCAATTCAGCAAAATAAGATGAAAACATACTAATTTAATTATTATTTTATATTTTGTTATTATATTTAAATAAATAATTAAAGAAAAAATTAAAGAAAAAATTGATATTTAAATATATTTTATATTATATATTATATTAGTATTATGATTGGTCCAGTTGCTTGTTTTACGTGTGGTAAACGCCTTGGTGCTTATTGGGAAACATATTATAAATTGACTAATCAATATAAAAATAGTAGTCAAGAAGACTCTTTTATTTCATTGAATGCTGGAAATATTAAAGTGACGCCAGAAGGTAAAGCTTTAGATGAATTGAAAATTACTAAAATATGTTGTCGCAGAGTCATGTTGGGAAATGTAGAATTGCTTGATAAGTTGTAGAATTTATTCTATTCAAGTTTTAATTATATTTATTTTAAATTTTTAGTTTTTTATTTTTTAGTTTTTAATTATATTAGTTTCTAAAATTTAGTTAATACTAAATTTATTAAATAAATTTTATAAGTTAGTACCTAAAGTTAATTTTTTATTTTTTTATATTAATATATCATAATGGATTCTGTTGACTATGAAAAAAATATATGGGGTATGGTAAATAATTATTTTGATAATAATCCAAATTATTTAACAAAACATCATATAGATTCATTTAACGATTTTATAACTCTGAAAATTCCACAAACATTTTCTCAATACAATCCACAAATTTTATATAAAGAACTTATCCCTGCTACCAAAAAATATAAATATGAAACCCATATCTATTATGGTGGTAAAAAATCCGATCAAATTTATATGGCAAAACCCATTATCTATAAAGAATCTTTTGATAAAACAGAACAAAGACAAATGTTTCCTAATGAAGCTCGATTAAGAAATCTTAATTATAGTTCAACTATTTTTTGTGATATTTTAGTTGAATACCATATTCGTAATGAAAGTGACGAAACCATTCAAATTATAGAAAAAACATTTGACAAAATTAATTTAGGTAGAATTCCTATTATGTTGCAATCTAAAATGTGTGCCCTCAATAATGCAACACCTGAAATGAAAAAACAGATGGGAGAATGCCAACACGACCAAGGTGGTTATTTTGTTATTGATGGACAAGAAAAAGTTATCGTATCTCATGAACGCAAAGCCGAAAATAAATTATATATAGTAAATTCTACCGATGCCTTATATTCATTTTCAGCTCAAATTAAATCTGTCCCCGAAAATACCTTTAAATATGCCAGAACAACAGTCGTAAATATTAATAGTAGTAATGATCTTATTACTGTGCGATTGCCTATGATGAATAAACAAATACCTTTATTTGTTATGTTTAGGGCATTAGGCATAGAAAGCGACAAAGAAATTCTAAAATATATTTTGTTAAACCTTAATACTGATAAAAGTAAACTATTTATGGAACATTTGAGACCATCATTAGAAAATACGGGGGAGATTTTTGATAAAATTACGGCAATGAAATATTTAGTCAATTTAACTTATGGAAATACAACAAGTCATTTAATAGATATTATATCAACTGATTTATTTCCTCATGTTGGAGATAGTCCTATTTCTAAAGCATATTATTTAGGATATGTTGTTTATAAATTATTAGAAGTTAAATTAGGAATTAAGAAACCAACTGATAGAGATAGTTTTATGTTTAAACGAGTCGATTTATCTGGTTTTTTATTGGCATCGCTTTTTAGAGAACGATTCAAACAATTTCAAAGAGATGTTAAAATCGCGATAGATTCTGAATATAGATTTAATGGAAATGAATACCAAAATGAGTTATTTGGAAACATTATTAATATTAAAAATATAACCTCTATTTTTAACTATAAAGTTATCCAAGATGGATTTTTAAAAGCATTTAAAATTGGTACTATTTTAAATAAAAAAGGTTTAATCCAAACTTTAAATAGATTATCATCTGTGGGAGCTATATCACAATTGCGTAGAGTAAATATTATTGGCGATATGATTATGATGGGACAACGTAAATTACATAGTTCGCAATTTGGAATTGTATGCTGTGTAGAAGCACCTGATGGTGGAAATGTTGGTATCAAAAAACACATGTCTGTATTATCCCATATCACGTTTGGTTACGATCCCCGACCATTAATCGATTTATGCTTTGAATTAGGTGTAGTCCAACTTAAATCAATCACTCCCGAGGCTGTCTATAATACAGTCAAAGTATTTGTTAATGGTAATTTTATTGGAATCCACTATGAACCCAATAATTTTATGACATTTTTAAAATTATATAGAAGAAATGGGTTAATTAATATATTCACATCTATCTCCTTTAGTAGAAGTGATCTTGAAATTCATATATTAACTGATGGTGGTAGATGGTGTCGTCCGTTATTCGCCATTGAAGATAATGAACTTATGATTACCGATGAACAATTTGAAGAAATGAAACAAGGAACTATTAATTGGATTAATTTGTTAACTGGATTTAAAGAGAAAAATACACCTTTTGATTACTATAACTCTAATGTATTATGTCCACCCAAAGAGAATTATAAAGGTAAAAGTTTAGAATTAGAATTAAAAGAACATGCTGGTATGATAGAATTTGTTGATGTGGATGAATTAAATACTTCTATGGTTTCTATGACCTATAGCAATTTATCAGAATCTGATACACCATATACACATCTAGAAATACATCCAAGTTTAATTATGGGATTTTTAGGATTTAATATCCCATATTCTAATTGTAGTCCTCACCCACGTAATGTATATGGAACCGGACAAACTAAACAATCCGTCGGCTGTTATATTAGTAATTACCGTAAACGATTTGATATTTCAGCTCATGTTTTATATTATCCCCAAAAAGCATTAGTAAATACACGTTTAACTCAATATGCGATGGCAAATGATTTGCCTACTGGCATTAATGCCATTGTCGCAATTGCTTCCTATTCTGGTTATAATCAGGAGGACTCTATCCTTATTAATAAAAGTGCGATGGAACGAGGGTTATTTAAATCATGTTATTTCAAAACCTATGAAGCATTTGAAATGTTTGATTCAAAAAATAATAGTGAAGATATTATAGATAATAACACCAATAATAGTGATATAAATCTTAAAAAGGAATACAATTATAGTAAAGTTAATGATGACGGTCTAGTTAATGAAGGTGAGTATGTAATGGATAATGATGTTCTTATTAGTAAACACACTAAAATAGGAAGAGATTATGTAGATACAAGTGTTCCAGTCAAAGGTGGTGGATTTGGGGTGGTAGACAAAGTATTTATTGATACCATGAACACACACAATCATAGACTCTGTAAAGTACGCATATGCACCGATAGATATCCAGCTCTTGGAGATAAATTTGCCAGTAGACATGGACAAAAAGGTACAATTGGTATGATTATACCAGAAGAAGATATGCCATTCACTAAAGAAGGTATTACACCCGATTTAATTATTAATCCTCATGCCATTCCAAGTCGTATGACTATAGGACAATTTGTAGAATGTATTCAAGGAAAAGTATGTAGTAAATTAGGATGTTATGCCGATGCCACTCCTTTTACTAATATAAATAGTGAAGATGTATCAGATATTCTCCAAGATGTATGTGGTATGAATCGTAATGGTAATGAAGTGCTTTATAGTGGACTTACAGGTAAACAATTAGAAGCCGACATATTTATAGGTCCAACGTATTATCAAAGATTAAAACATATGGTTAAGGATAAAATTAATTCTAGAAATACAGGCAAATATACAGTTAAAAATAAACAACCTCCAGCTGGTAAATCTGCTGGTGGTGGATTGCGTATAGGTGAGATGGAACGTGATGCCATTCTTGCTCATGGTTTGTCACAATTTTTAAAGGAATCTGTTTATGAACGGTCCGACGCCTATTCATATCATATAAGTAATCAAAGTGGATTAATCGGCATCTATAATAAACGAGATAACAAAATGATCTGCCCTTCTACAGATGGTCCTATGCGATTTATTAATGAAGATTATATAGATGATATAGAATTAGATATGGAAAATTCTAAGGTTGCCAAAATACATAAGGTAAATGTACCATACACTTTAAAACAATTAATTCAAGAATGTGAAGCGATGGGAATTGCGATGAGACTTGTTACTGAAGACCATCCAGAACATGAAACAGTTTCTATTAAATCTGATTCATTTAAACCACAAATTCAAAAACCAAAAATCAAAAAACAAAGACCTGTTATTAAACCTTTAAAATTAGGATCAGACAAGGTAGATTTAGGAAAATTAGATACTAAGAAAGTAACCACTAAGGAACCTAAAGGGATAACCCAAAAATCATTTGAACAACATTTAGGCAAAAAATTAACTCTATTTGAAATCAAAGAATTGGTAAATCAAATTATGAATACAGAACCTAGCGTATTAGATGGCATTCGAATGTCACTAACAAATGCCATTTATATCAAGAAAACTGAATCTAATGAATTTATTATGAATCTTGATAATGAAGAAACTCTTTTTGTTCCTATTACAGAACTAAATAGAATTAAACCGTTTGTTACTATGGAAGATTTAGATTATGCCTATACAGAAGATATATTTGATATAGATAATTTATTACAAAGTAGATTATCTTTACAAAAACAAGCAGATTCTATCGATTTAGGTGGATATGTTGCTAGTGATGAACCTCAATATAAGGTAGAAAGTCCATACTACCAACCATCATTTTTAGAAGGGTTTGGTGCACCTAACTATAATCCAGAAATTTATACATCAGATGGTCCACAATACGCTCCACCACAATCACCCGAATATACTGTTACTTCACCCGCCTATGTTCCAACATCGCCCGAATATACAGTTTCTTCACCCGCCTATGTTCCAACATCACCCGCATATGTTCCAGCTCAATCGCCTGATTATATTCCAGCTCAATCGCCTGATTATAAAGTAACATCTCCCGAATACACATTCCAACCTTCTTCCCCCGATTATAAAGTAACATCCCCAGAATATACATTCCAACCTTCACCTCCATCTTCAGAACCTTCCATTTTTACATTTGATCCAAGTAATCCTAAAGACCCATTATATCAATCTAACTTTCAGTATGAGAAAACAGAAGAACTTAAAAAAGAAGAATCTGAAGCAGCAAAACATAGCGATGATAGTGCTCCAACCATGACTATAAAAATAAATAAACCACCAACAACTAGTTCAAATAGTCCAGTTCAACAACAACCTATAGAAGAAAGTACAACACCCGAAGATATTGGAATTGAAGAACTTGATTTAGATAATTTATAATTTATTTTTTATTTTTAATTTATAATTTATTTTTAATTTTTAATTTTTAATTTTAGTTTATTTTTAGTTTATTTTTTATTTTTAGTTTAGTTTTAATTTAATTTCTAGAATTAAAATTTAGGTGCGTTAATTAAAATTGTTAAGGAAAAATAAAAATATTACTTTATATTATTAATGGCTATAAAAACAAGAAAAATTGGAGGAAGAACAAGTAACAGATTAAAGGGTGGGGCGAATAATGCTTCGCGGGAGATCAAGCGGGGACGCGCGACTAGCGAACCCCCGATGAGTGACACCCTACCTCCCCCGATGAGTGACACCCTACCTCCCAAAAAAATACCCAAGGAGCAACTTAGGTCTCTAAGTCAAGGCAGCAAGCCACGCAGCGACACAGATGAATTTCTTGCTTTTTTAGAAAACCTTAAGAAAGGTGGCAACACTATAGCGTCTAAAATACAGAAGAATAAACTCATAAAAACCCCAGAAAAAGTCTCTGAAAGCATAGCCGAAGGAGAAAAAAAGAGCCTGTCATATTTAAGCATTTCGTTCAACGGAATGTATAAAAAAATTGAAGACTATACTCAAACACTTATTGATGCACTAAGAGGTAACCAAAATAACTTAAATATACTAATAGGATTATTCTTCTGTTTTGCAATATTATCTGCGGGTGACAAAGAATCCCAAGATGCTCTTGGAGCTTTTATTATAGACCTATCAAATATGTTATTTGAATTCGCAGATCATATTAAGGGATTAGCACTATTTTGTTATCAAGCATTAATTGCTACTACACAAGGTTTTACAGTAATTGTAGATATTATTAAATATAATTTATTTAATGCACCTAGTCTCATTGGAAAGTTAATTTTAGCTACAGTCTCAGAGACATGGAGGATGGTGTGGTCGGTAGCAGGCACTGCTTGGAAAACTAATCCTGTTTTAACTATTATGGGGTGTACCGTATCTTTTCAACAAGTAATAATACCAAACGCCCCTGGATTTTATTGGGATGCAAAAGACAAAGCAATTAGACATTTAGCAAATGTAAACGCTCAAATCACCAAACTTAAGACAACAATAAATTTCTCTGCGGTTGACGCAGTACAAAGATTGAAATCTTTAAAAGAATCGTTAACGTATTTAGCAGAACATTTACCTCCAGCACTATTTGAATGGCATTTCGGGCAGATCGCACCACTTGGTGCTGCATTAAATAAATACCACAAAACTAAAACACAAGAAGACCTCGACAAAGTAAAAATCCAGATAGAAGTAAATGATCTCAAACTCACAGAAGAAGAAATCAAGCAACAAATAGTCAACCCCGACACGCCGGGCGCCCTCCCCACGCCCACACCCCAAGAAAAGACAGAAATAGCCAAATTAGAGGAAGCATGCCCCCGTGGTGACTCTGGGTACGTAGATCCAGCTGCCGGAGATCCAGCTGCCGGAGGTCCAGCCAGCGGAGGACGCCGTCGTGTTAGTAAAAAATCTAAAAAATCTAAAAAATCTAAAAAAGGAAAAAAAGGAAAAAAAGCAAAAAGAAGTAGAAAATAATTAAATTTTATTTTAGCATTTAAGATTAAACATTTTTATAGTTATATTAACGTATTACTAAATGGATTTACCTTTTAGTGATATTAAATTATTGACTCAAGATACCAAAATATTTTATAAAAATAAACAATTAATTTCTTTTTTTAAAGAAACTAAACTTAAATATATTCAGTTTTTAGACCTAATTTTAAATAATCCAAAATATAATGGATTAGAAAAAAATAATATGGAATCCCATAATCCTCTATTATGGGAAGCAGCCCACCCTATCTTTTTTTTAGAAAAACTCTGTGTACGCTATCTTTATCCCAAAGATACCTATCCTTTATTTCCAGATACATTTTATAACGATTTATATGATAGTTTTATTATTCCAAATGAATACCGTTTTACTTTAAAATTGGCTTCCTATAAGGTCATTCTAGATTATTATGATAATCTTCAAACAAAAATCATAAAGTTTCTAGAATCTACCCCACAAGATCAAATGTCTCCCACCTATTATTACATGATAATGTTTGTATTACTACACATTCACATGCATTTAGAAAGTTTCTTATTTACAAATCAATTCGTGTATAAGGTGAATCCATTTAAAGACGATTCAATAACATGTCATCGTACTCCTTTTGAAAACCAAATCCCAATTTCGATTGAATTTATAAAAATACCTGGTGGGACTTTTTGGCAAGGTTATTTCAATAAATTTAACAAATTCGAATTCGATAATGAAGGTCCATGTTTTAAAAATAAAGTAACTTCATTCTCCGTCTCTAAAACACTTATTACACATTATATGTTTAAACAATTTGTTGATGCTGGATGTTATAAAGAAGAAAAGTATTGGTCTTTTAATGGAAATTTATGGAGAAAACATAAATTATTTAATTATTGTCCTATGTATTGGCACAAACTACAAAACAAATGGCATATCAACTATTTTGACGAATTAATACCATTAGAACAAGTTTATAATCATCCAATTATTCATATATCTTGGTATGAAGCCGAAGCATTTTGTAAATGGGCTGGTGGTAGAATGATGACAGAACCCGAATGGGAATATTTGGCAACCAACGCATCTGAAACCTATTATCCTTGGGGGGATTCCGAAAAAGAATTGCAATTATGTAATTTAAATTATTCGCAACAATGGGTTTCTAACGTGACTGAAAACAATTCGATAACTAATAATAAATGGGGAGTTGAACAACTTATAGGTAATTGTTGGGAATGGTGTAAAGAAACTATTTATCCATATGATGGGTTTAATATAGATCCATTATATAGAGAAATGAGTTATCCTTTTTTTGGATATAAAAAAATATGTAGAGGTGGGGCTTGGTGTGTTCCAGATTATTTAATATCAAGTTACTATAGAAATTCACAAGAACCAGATTCTAGAAAACAATATATAGGTTTTAGAGTCGTCATATAATTAGCACTTTACGGCATGATGTACCATTGTATACATTTTTTTTTCATTTAGTTGATTTAATACAGTTATTACACTATCTAATCTATTTTTTTGTAAAGAAATAATACATAATGTATCTGGAACTAAATTACTTTTAGTAATTTTATAGGCCTTCCATGATGGTTGTTTTGTTTCTATAAATGGAAAATCCATTATAAATAATAAATAGTATGAACCAAAATCAATTAATAGGGCAATTAACTTATCGTTAAATTCCAACATTTTTGTTTTAGTTTCCAATAAAGGTATCATGTCCTGATTACCAATCGTTCCTGGTGCCATTTCTTGTGTTTCTAAATCATATTCTAATATTAATAAACCAGGTTCCTTATAACTTTCGCCTTTATCCAATGATAATAACATATATAAAGTTTTATTATATACTACAATTTTAAAATTAAATACCTGATTGGTATGGTCACTTGCAGCATCATAATTATAATACTCATAGCTTTCTTTATCTTGTAGAAATTTACTAACATTAAAAATTAAAAATTCATATCTATTTAATTTTTTATTTAGCACCAAGTGTACTAAATAATTTTTATCATATCGTACTTCTTTAGTTTGGTAATTAGTGTCTTTATACTCCAACGAAACTAATTTGGTTTCACCTTGATAGACAATAATAGAATTATCATTTACAACTATTACATATATTTGTGAATTTAGTTTAACTAACATTATTTCATTGTCTTTAAACGTTTGTGTTTTAATCGGACTATTTATTCCACGTAATATATTATTTACAACATCCAATTCAAATAATTCATATGATTTGTTTGTATTTCCAGTATAGGTTACTGTAATTAATTTATCCTTATTTAATTCTACATTTGTAATGGAATTTGTATTAACACCATAAGAAGATGCTGTTTTTAATGGTTGTTTGTTGCGATAAAGTATACTAATATCATTTAATTCAAATCTCATTTGAAATAAAAATAAATGATTTTTGGCACATATCACTAAATAATCAGTTTGAGTTTTCATAAACAAAATATCCTCTATTCGCATATCAATATCTGCTTTTATTTTTAATTCCATTAATGCCTTTAAAACAGCAGGTTTAAACTGGTCTAAATTACCAAATGCGTTGGTCTTTAGTAATTCGATAGTGCCTCCACGTTTTACTCGTTTTTTACTATTTTTATTTTTACTATTATTATTTTTATTTTTACTATTTTTATTTTTATGAATTTTATTATTTTTATTATTTTTATGATTTTTATGAATTTTATTAGATTTTAGTGGCATTATTATAATACTATAATAATTTAATATCTGTCAATTTCAAAATCAGTACAAATTTACACCAGTTTCTATTTAATTTGTAATAATTAAAATTTTATCTCATACATCGTTAATATGTAATTTATAACTAAGTCTTTAAAATTACTACTTTTATTATAATTTCCCGATGATAATTCAAATTTCAAATCATCATCATTTTTTTTATAAAAATCTTTTTCTTCTTTTGCCAATCCAAAATCACCTAAATAGATATCCATTTTACCATTCTTTTTTGTTAATAAAATATTACGTTGTGCTATATCATCATGAAATACTTTATGTTTATGCATTATATCTAATTTTCTTTTAATTTCTTTTTTTAATTCTGGAGATAATTTATGTTTATTATCTTTTTGTAACCACTTATCTAAACTACCTTCTGTCATATGTTCCATCACTATATATAAGGTATAGTAATCTTTAGTTTTACAATAAAAGTAATCATACAATTTCGGACCTATACCTAATTTACTCATTTTTTTTGTAATAGTTATTTCATTTTGTAAACTATCATATGTTGTGTATGAATTAAAACTGGAACTATAATTCATTAATTTAATTTTTTTAATGGCATATTTTTTCCCTTGTTTGGTTGCCAAAATAACGCTACCAAAGGAACCTTCACCAAGAAAAGAATCGTATTTGTAATCTTTTATACATACATTATTTACATCTGATGTTTTTTTATCTATATATTCTGGAATATTGGGTAAATATTTTTTTAAATCACGTCCTTTAAATCTGTTGTTAATACACGCGTGAATAAAAGTAGTTAGTTCATAATTAAAACGTGTTGATTCATTTACTTTGTTTTCAACTTCTTCTAATTCTTTTTTAGGTAATTTAGATAACTCTTTATATACTTTATCGTATAAATCGCCAATAAATGAAAAGTTTAATACTTTACTCGTATTTTTTTTTGATTTCTTTTTAGTTTTCACCATACTATAATAAATTATTAAAGTTTAAACTGCCTTTCACGAATCCATAAATTACAACTAATACATTTTATTTTATTTATTTTATTTATTTTATTTATTTTATTTATTTTATTTATTTTATTTATTTTAT
>ERZ1048068.292-NODE-292-length-46198-cov-48.160523_pt1 | contig 46198 bp, 54 predicted proteins | sample MGYA00383098_ERZ1048068 | MGnify/ENA primary metagenome ERZ1048068 (study PRJEB29581, sample SAMEA5548368) | metagenome | biome: marine; feature: coastal; material: water | depth 1 m | study: Short-term variability in the microbial, nano- and picoplankton...
CACCAAACGAGTTAATTATGTTGCCGTCTTGATCAGCAAGCATGTTAACTTCAAATAATGTTTTATTATTTGATAAGAACTCTTGATTTATTTTATTCCATTGTGCCATTTATGCTTTCTCTATCATTTTTAGTTGTACCGCTTCCGTTGGCTTAATGCCACGTCCTTTCCAAACCTTAGGAGTAATAAGAACTCTCGGCCCTCGTAACTCTTTTACTATATATAGCTCTTTAGCTTCTTGAGGTGAATCTGCATATTGCTTTTTAATGCGTACTGTATCACCTTCTTTAACAGCCTCTGTTATATATTGTGCAAATGATTTCATTATAATGATATAGGGTAATTACCCCCGCCTCTTACTTTAACTGTTTTAATATCAAATCCAAAGAATGTCAACATGGCGCTAATCATTTTAGAACCTTGACGTTTAATCCAAGCAAATGCACCTTTAAGTCTCTTAAGTATTGCATCCATAATTCTTTTAGCTGCACTAGCTATAGCTGAACCAATACCTTTAGCTTTAGATACAATTTTTTTAAACATTTTAAATTCGTCTAATTGCTCAACTCTACTTTCATGCAACATCTGCAATCCAATAGTTTCCTTTGAGCATTCTTCATGAATAATCTGTGAAAATGAAGATTGAGTATCTTCAGTCTTCATCTTAATCTTTTTACTTCTAAGAGCTAGATACGGGGGTGAACCAGATGAGCTCTTAAACGAAATATAGAAATCGTTACCACGTGCTAGTACTTTACCCGCATTTTCTGGTGAATCTAATTTTAGAATATCAGTAATCGTTCCAGTTTCTTTAAATGTTACAATCACATTAGCCACACCTTCTGACTTAGCACCAAACTTAGTAATACCAGTAGCCGCTTCCCAACAGAAATATTGCTTCATCAATTCATCTTCATTGAAAAGAGCTTGCATCTTATTAGATAGCTCTTGAGCATATTCCTGGCCTTGATCTAATTCTGCTATCCTTGCAGCATCGCTAGATGACAATGTTTGCTGACCTCTTAGTTTTTCTATAGAACCAACTGTACCCTTTTCGGTTAGCTTAATCATTTTTTGTTCTAAATCTGAGATTAATGATTGTACTCTAGCTTTACCTTTAGGATCCATAGAGTACATTTTCATTGCAGCTTCTATGGTAGAGATTGCTTCCATTTTACCAGCAGATAGTAACTGTGAACCACCTGCTTTCTTTAAAGATATTTTCTTCTTGCCGTCGATAAGATCGGTTTTAGGAGTCTTATTAGTACCCTTCCAATCTTTACTGATGGGTAGAGTTGAAGCACCAAGTTGTTCTAGCTTTGAAACCTTTAGCTTGCTGACGAAGTCTTGGCCAAGTTTCATACCTTGTGTTTCCCAATCACCCCAGAACTTTTCAGCACGTTCCCACTCAGGACCAGTATTCCACTTACGACCTTGTATCTTATTTACGGCTACAGCAATAATTGATTCCCAATCTTCACCTGTAGGATTTTTACCACTGACTGTAGAAAAGCCATTAGCAATTTTATCGACTCTAGAGTGGATTACACCTAATGCACTTTTATGTAAATCTCTCCAAGTTTTATCTAAATCACTATTATCGTCTACATTGCTAATAATATTAAGCAAATCATCCATCGCATTTGTGTTCTTAACAGTTAATGTGTTACCATCAATATCAAGTAACTCACCGGCTTGAGCCTTTCTGATGAAGTCTATTTTATTGTTTCTTTTAAATAGATCTTCACCACTTGGCTTCATGCCACCTTCGGTGATTAAATGCGATTTAAATGATCTCATATTACTTATCGTCTATAATAATACCAAAGGTATCTCTAATTTCGATTGTAGCACCAGGGCCAAACTTAGCATCTCCACCCATTAGGCCGTCAAGAGTACCAGCTTCTGTGCTCTTATAAGAACCTTTCATAGCTTTAGTCATATTCTTAAGTTCTTTAGCATCAGTAGGACCTTGGACCATTACTACAAAATCATTGCTTAGAAGGTAATAATCTTGCTTTTCGGTAGAATAGCTTGGTTCTTTTACAAACTTACCAAACTTTTTACCTTTCATACCAGCAACAGTAATTGAACCAGCTTCGAGTTTAGCTTTCTTTTCAGCTTTAGTGATATAATCGAGAACTAAAGCTGAACCTTTTTTAGAGCACCAATCGCCCCACATTTTGGTGAGCTTCTTTTCATCGACCTGAGACATCTTAGCCTTTTCGACATGCTTTTTAAATGCCTGAGCTACTAAGTTACCTAGCTGAGACATTGAACCAGTCGGTCGGTATGCCTTTTCTTGCAACTCTGCTCTAATTTGTGTAAATTGTTTCATGGTTTTAAATCCTTTGTTTTAAGTTTTAATTTATTTATTGTTGAAGAAATCCAGTCTTACGTGTTGGTTTACGTGTTCCACCGCCTAGCATATTTGGATTAGTTGCCAAATGCTTAGGCAGCTTACCAAGATCAATAAGTTTATGCAATTGGAATTGCAATGTTCTAATATCTACGCCAAATTCTCTTGCTGCTTTAGAGATACCCATAGAACCTTGTTTAGGGTTTTTCTTTCTCCAATCTAAATAATATCGTAGAGCTTTCTGGTATACTTTATCCTTAAGGAATGGAATCTTTGTTGCTAGTGAAACGGGGATAGTAATTTCACCTAGCTCAATCATCTCTTCAGACGATTCCATTTTGTATAGCTTTTTAAGTCTTGCTACTTCAGCATCAGCTGCCTTAGCTCTTGCATGCACGTCGTACCCGTTTTTCTTTAGTCCTTTAATAAGACGTTCTCGGGCCGACGGTTTAGGCTTTTTTCTTCTGGCTTCCTCTACTGATTCATTCTTACCAATTAGTTTCCAACCTTGGCGCTTCATCTTATCAGCAGTCTTACCATCTACAGTGCGCTGTTGTTTACCTTTTTTCATAACGTAAATTTCACGACCTTCGTTAACCAAGCGTAAAGTATCAGATACAACTTTATCCTTAGATAAGCCACGTTTCATAGCTTCAATCTTCTTAGTAGCACCAGTCATATCGCCTGCCATATCCACAGCAATCTTAACAGCAGCTGCTACCATATCTGGCGGAAACTTACCTTTATATTTTTCTCTGAGTTCTCTAAATGTCTTCATTAATCTCCCCTTACCTTTTTAGCAAGATCAGCATCGGCCTTGCCCCATGTTCCTGATGATTTTGTTGCGAATGAATTAACTCGAGCCAATCCCCATTGTGTAGGATTAGTTCCTGGTCTATGTGAAGAGCTCCAAGCTGCATATCCTCTATCAAATACTTTCTTGAGAATAGCATACGGCATGCCAGACTTATCAGCTTTTTTCTTCAGTGCATCTGTCACATCAGCCTTTTCCGTAATATTAAAATCTTCAAAGGTTAATGTATTTTCACCATACATCTTTTTAAAGTTCTTAGTGTGTTTACTCTCTGGTGAGTCTGATCTTGGCTTATCATGTGCAGCTTTTTGTTTGGCCGTCATTGATTTGTAATCTTTTGATTTAGCTTCCTTAGTTTCTTTTTTCTTGCCACAGCTTTTTTCAACTAATTCAACTTGATCTAGCCAGACTTTCTTTGATTTGTTTTCAAACTTAACAGTAAGATAATTAGCACCACACGTTGTAATTTGACCAATCTCTTTTGATTCTTTAACTTGTACAGTATCGCCTTCAGTAAAGAGATTACCTCCAATGTAATCTTCTCGTGTGTCAGAAACCTTAGGTAATTCTACATGTTTACGGAATGATTTTGTTTCCTTTAATCCCATTCCCTTACGTACAGCATTAAATAATTCTTTACTGTCTTTATATGATTTTGGCATTCCCTTGCTAAACAACTCCAAATCGTTATCAGCAGCAGCTACTCTTAACTTAGAGGCCGACATGCCAGAAACATCATCACTATCAGGATCCCTTTCACCAGCAGAGATTACTTTAATCTTGCCTTCAAATTGGTAGAACCCATGTCGTGCTTCTACTCCGTTGTACTTATTGAGTAGAATTTCAAATTCTTTTACTCTATCAGAGCCTGCAACCATAGTCATTTTAGTGAAACCCTGATCGTATAGCTTACGCGCTACATCAATAACCGTACGTGTATCCGTGTCTGCCATAATATTTCTAGCATGCTTCGGAAACATCTTACGTAGGAATTTTACTTTATCTCTGAATGGAAGAGGATTCTTCTTAGAGTCTTCGGATTTAGAAGCATATATTCTATACATGCTACCTTTGGAAACTTTCTTTAATGTGTCAAATAATTTTTCATGGCCAGAAGTAGGTGGGTTAAATCTACCAAACACTATGGTAACATCACCCTTTGCTTCTGTTACAAATTCACTAAACTTCTTAATCATTTATACAGCACCGCCCTTCTTCTTAGCTCGATCAGCTTTCTTTACCTGTGGAATAAGCTTCCTAGCAATCTTCTTAATTGCTGCGGTCTTCTTAGCTAGCTTCTTTTCAATCTCTTGCTTACCTGCAAATGATAACTCATTTTTATCTCTTGTCTTAAGCATTTTCTTAAGCAACATTGTCCGTGCTTGTTTTATAGCACGAGATTTTAGCATATCAGGAGTTGCGAGTTTTTTGGCTGCTTTCTTACGGCCGAGCATAATTTTAGCTCGGTTCTTTTTGAAGTTTTGTTTAGCTCTCATGCGTTGAGCGGGTGTCAAAGCTTCCAGCTGAGTATGTTCTTTAAAACTTAACATGCTTATCCTCGGTATCCCATTTAGTTGGGGTTATCCCAACCTTTTATAATATCTTTGCTAAAGTTGTTAGTAGAAAATTCCATTCTATCAACTAATTTAACAGCACCACCTTCCATTCGATCTATAGCAACAAAACCTTCTGGGTTGGTTACTTTAAATCCGGATTTAGTTTTAACAAACGTCCCAATTTTGTTTAGTTTGTTTAGTTTATTTATAATGATTAGTTTGCTATCTACCACTAAATTTTGTAAATCAAAGATTAATTGTAAGTTTTTTAAGTTCTTTTTATTAAAAAACGTTAATATTTCATCTCGTTTAGCAGCTTGTGTGTCCTTACCTTTCTGACTACTCCTTTTGTCAATCTGCTTTTGGTATCTAGATTGAATAAACTTTATCATGCCATCAGCGTGAGCTCGAGTATTAGTAATTTTTTGACCTGCTCTTACCTTAGTGTTATTATAGACATTAATCATAAGATTAAGTTCTTTATTGTCTTCAATGGTCTTTAAGGTTGAAGATGAGATTTTTCTAAAGAGAGAACCTGCAGCCGACAGCTTAGCATTTAAAGCTTCAGTTTCAGTTTCACTTAGTGTTGCAGTACCTGATAAATCATCAAGAGTAGCATCTTGCATCCATACCTTAGATGATTGTTTTAGCTTACTTGATATGTTACCACCAAACTCAGCTCTCATAGATTCGAACGTTCCACCTGAATAACTAGTGTGCCATACGATACCAACCTTAGCTTTCGATATTTGTCTTTCTATTGCTGATCCTTTTGGTACAGCATAAGCAATAGTATTAGGGTGAAAAACAACCATTCTCTGGCCGTCGATTGTTTCATTTTTTAAATCAGATGAATCAAACATAAAGTCACCTTGAATGACTCCTGTTATACCCACGCCTTTAAGATTATCAAATGCTATTTTTAATTTCTTAGATAGATCGCCTGAAGTGTCTGCATCGATATCAGCATGAGACTTATATATCTTTGGATTAGCGTTAAAGATACCTTTTTTTGCTACAAAGAATTGGCCGTCAGATGGATCTTCACCAGCAAAAATAGCAGGTGCTCCGTCCCACTTAACAGTTACGTCTACGGCTGAAGTAGCATTGCCTTTTAGCATATCTCGTAAAGAACGTAATGCCATAATAGCCTGCCGTGCACCAGAAACTCCACCATCGATGATCAGATCTTCAAGGTGAGTCATGTGCGTATTTTTAGCAGCTTCGGTTATTGGAACGTGATTTCTGAATGCTTTCATTTATTACCCTAATTTAATTTATGGTACCATTATAAATGGTTTTTAGCAAAATGTACAGTGCAACCAAAGACTATATTACAAATCTTTGGTCACATCCTTTATACTATTTATACTTTTTGAAAGCTGAACTCTACACTATATCCCTTATCTTTGAATTTGTTATATGATTCCCAAGCAGTTTTCTTAGAATCATACATAAACCTGACCTTTGTTTTGTCAGCTTGTTTTACTATGACAATCCAGCTATCGAGCATGGACATATACGTCAACCCTCTCAGCGTGTCTTAGTGGAAGAACATCGTCGTATGCGTATTTGCTTTTGCCGTCAGCAATAGCATGAACTCTACGTGGACCACGCGCCTTTAGTGAAACACGGTACTTAGGTGTAACGTCTTTCCAATCATCATAACCATGCTCACAGCGATATTGATTCATTGTATCAGTTTGCTTAGCCATTTTATTAACGGCTTTAATTGAATTTCTCAACAGTTCAATCTGTTGCATGTCAGTAGCCGAATTTACATCAGCTGTAAAAATAAAAGAATTAGTTCTCATAATCAATACCTACTCCACTTCCTACATTCATTTGGTACCAGAATGATCTGGCTTCGTATTCATCACCGCCGAATAAATCGGCCATTTCTTCGATAAACTCATCGAGTTCCATTGTATCAACTGCATCAAATAATGCATCTTTAAGTTTACTCATATTATACTCCTAAAAATCTAGAATCACGACCCATATCCATAGCCTTTACTGGCCTATGGTTTACCAATTCCCAAAAATACTTGTCTAGTACAGAGAAAGCTTCAATGGGAGCAATCCACTCCGTTCCATCTTCAAATGAAACGTAAGTTGATTGACTTTTTAACGCGCTGTTTAGAATATCTTCGTACATTATAGAATCCCCGTCCATCTAACATCTTCTTTGTTGTAATTAAAAATGTTACCTCTAGCAAAGTTAGTAGCTGGTTTGTTGTAACCAGCAGCCATCAGCATATCACCAATTTGAAATGGTGAATTAGTTTTGTTATCGATTTTGGTTTTCGGGGATTTTTTGACGATGAATCCAGCTACCGAAGATCGGTCGCCACTTCTTCTTATAAGTTTGATATAGTTGCGACCTTCTTCAAAGGTGTAATGATCGCTATGAATTGTATGCTCAAAACGATCATGTAGCTGCTTTTCCATAATGGAGATAAGCTCTTGAGTTTTTTCAATTAAGTCTTTCATAATGTAAATATCCTTTGATTAATTTATGGTACTATTATATCAACATATAAGGATTTTGTACAGGGTTACAAGAGACTAATCTCTTAAATTTGGTCTCAGCTTGGATCTTCAGATGCTACCGTGGTATAGATTCCATATAGTAAACCAGCCCAAGCTAGTAAGTTTGCAATACCACCAAATAAGATAACTGAACCACAGATGATCATAAGTGATGCGCCATCTAAAGTAGTTCTTTCACCGCTACGTTCTTTTAACCATTTTAACATAATATTCTCCTAGATTTTAAATTCAGCAAACGTGTCTTTATTCTCATTGTTACCCCACGTTGCTATTGGTTTGTCTGCCGCAGGATCCGATACAAGATCCTGTTGGGCAGACTCTTCTGCATCATATAATTTCATGCGGGAGCGATCAATACCGACTACGAATCTTTTGTACTTGGTAGGATCGTTATATCGGTTCTTTAGCTGTTTTACCATGATCTGGCCAAGTTCTTCAAGTTCCTCTGTAGATATAAGAGCGAACATTAAGTCTGCCGTAGCTGGTAAACCAAAAGATTCCGATGTATCTTCAAGTCCAACGTCAGTGTTACCAAAACCAGAACGTGTTGTCTGAGTAGCTGACATGATTGGAACATTGAACTCAACAGCAAGGCCTCGTAATTCTTCCGCGATAGCTTTGATGTAAGTGTAACTATTTATACTGCCACCCATAGCCTTCATACGACTTGATGCGCAGATGTTTAGGTAATCAATATAAATCATATCTGGTTTAAAGTTCTTCTTCATTTTAAGTTCGTTCAGAAGTGCTCTAAAATGACCAGTATGAGCTGAGCCAGTTGGATATTCTTTAACGATTAGCTTACCAATATTAGCCTTTGCAATATTAGCAATCTTATCTTTGAATACTTTTTCTGGCACTCGTTCGAGTTGTTCAATGGGTAAATCCATTAGGTTAGCATCAATACGCTCAGCGATACGTTCTTCGGCCATTTCCATAGTAATGTATAGAACATTCTTACCTTGCTGTAGAATGGATGCTGCGCAATGACACATAAACAAAGATTTACCAACACCAGTACCAGCCAAAGCGATATTCAGTGTTTTATTAGGTAACCCACCTTTTGTAATTTTATTGAAGTAATCCAAGTCAAACGGTATGCGATCTTCCTTTTTATTGTAAAATTCAAATCGTTCTGACGAGTTGTCAATGTAATCATGGCCAATAGCTTGATCAAAGGAAACACCGAGGGCTTCAGATAGAATCTCTGGAATAGCACCATCTGTTTTTTCCTTTTCGTTACCATCAATAATTTGAATTGATTCCATGATCGCGTTATAGACAGCACGATCACGGCACCATTTCTCAGACTCTTTAATTAGATACTCAGTATCGACATCAGTTTTCACAGCAATTTGATCAATAAGCTGATTAGCACTATTAAGTATTTCATCAGGTGCACTGATCTTACCTAGCTCAAGCTGTAAAACCTTTGATGTCGGAAGCTTGTTCGTTTGTTGAACAAACTTCACGATCATATCAAATACGGTCTTATGAGTACTTTCAAAATACTCAGGCTTAACGTAAGGTATTACTCTACGACAAAATTCTTCATTATTCAGTAGGTGATTCAGAATGTGTGTCGGTAGTTGGTTCGATATTTCCAATTTGTGCCCCTTTGTTTTCTAATGCATCAATCATTACATAATTGAGTACTTCGCCGATATAGTCATTAAAGTCTCTATCTTTTTGCAATTCTTCAATATCGTAATCGGCAGGATCTTGAATAGCATAAGTAAATGCCATTGTAGCTTCATCATTCTCTACGTCTTCCTTTATTGTCACTTTGCCGTAGACTACAATTACATTCTTCCATTTACCTGTAAGATATTTTACTCCGTAGAAATCAGCAAATCCAGAGGCCTCATTTTCTACTAACGTGTAGTCTTTACTTGTAATATTATGCACCGCGCGCCTCTTCTTCAATTACTTCGTCAAGATCAATCTCTAACATTGGCTTATGGCCAATAGAATAGTGTGCTTTTAAGAACTCTTTAAAGTTAGTATTTGCAAAGATTGGTTCCCAGAAATCAGCGGTTAGAGTATCTTTCTCGCGATACTTCTGGTCCATCTGTTCACCAGTATTTTGGTCTACTTTAGCATACCAACCCATACTTGGTTTAGTAACATAACCACCTGCTAATCCAACTTCTAGTAGACCAGAGTATTGCTCGATGCCACCGTCCCACGATACTGTGATAGGTACCTTAGATTTCTCTTTCACAAAGCGTGATTTTTCTACATTGATCACAAAGTTATAGCCTTTGACTTCCTTGCCTTTCTTAACTTGCTGACGGCCAAGAATCCAGATGTTGTCTGCACTGTAGTAAATACCAGTACCACCAGATACGATAGCCTTAGGGAATAATCCAATCTCTTGATATGTATGATTGACAGCAAGCATTGGAATATTGCGCATAGTTAGATATGGTGTTACCATTCTAAACAAGCCTTTAAGTGCTTTAGCTCGAGACATATCTGCTACTGATTTTTCATCTTTAGCATCTTGCAATTCTTTCTTAGAAGCAAGGTTACCGATAGAATCGATTACGATAATGACTTTATCTTTACGTTCAATTTCTTCGAGTTGGTTTACAAGATCAAACTTGAGTTGCTCAACGTCGACAATTGGTGTGTGTAATACACGAGATGTATCAATACCGAATGACTCGAAGTAAGATTGTGGTGAACCAAACTCTGAATCATAGAATATTAGAACTGCATCGTCGTGCTCTTTTAAATATGCACCTGCCATCAACAAAGCAAACGAAGTCTTAAAGTGTTTACTTGGACCAGCAAGAACTGTAAGGCCTGAGGTTAAACCACCATCGACATCGCCTGATAGTGCGATATTGACCATAGGTACTTCAGTCTTTACCATATCTTTTTCTGTAAAGAATACTGAGTCTTTAAGTACAGCTGTATCTTTGACTCGACTATTCTTTTTTAATCTATCCATTACGGACATTATGATCTACTCCTTGGTTGTTCCCAACCAGTTTGTGCTAGTTGTCTTTCTTTCTTACGCCATCTGATGATGGATTCTGCTTTCTGTCTTTTCTTCTTTGAGGTTGGCTTTTCATAGAACTCTTTTTCTTTTGCTTTCTGCAAAGTACCAGCTCGTTCTACTGCTTTCTTGAATTTACGCATTGCCACTTCAAACGACATTTCTTTTTTCTTGCCTTTTGGCCTTAAGTCTACGCTTGGCATATCTTCTCCTAGTTAATTAATGTGTTATTATATCACAGTTTCACTTGATTGTACATGGTTAAATGAGATATTTTGTTCTTTTTCTCTTTCATCTCGTTCGTACTGTGATCGGTATCCGTTGTTGATTTCAATGGCTTTAGCCAATAAGGTAAGCTTATCGCTGAACTTAGAAAAGGCGAGAGTATCTTTAGGGAAGCATGCTCCGCCATATCCTTGCTTTCCATCAAACCCTGGAACTTTAGTATGTGAAATACTAACGCGTTCATCAGCACCTACTGCCTTAATTACCTTATTAAAGTTTACGTTACCATGTGCGTTACATGCATCGTATAGCTGGTTAAAGAAAGTTACTTTAGTTGCTAGGAAAGAATTAATAGCATACTTCACGAAACTTGCTTCTGCCTTACTTACGTTGAATGATGGACATGGAGTACACAAACTATACTCTTGGTAATATCTTTCTAATAATTCACATTGCTCTTCTTCACCACCAAAGATATGGAACTCTGGATTTACAAACTGTTCGCATGCAGATCGTTCAGTTAGAAACTCTGGATTGTATACGACGTTTGTCTGTGAATACTTGTCAATCGTAGATGGAGTGATGGTTGATTTAATCACGATTAAACCAGATACACCAGATAGATCTGACATTACTTCATCAAGAATAGCGGTATTAATATCACCATCATCTTGCATAGGTGTAGGAACACAGATAAACGTAAGATCTGGATTCCAATTAGCTAGTGCTCTTACGTCTTCAGGTGTTGATCCATAGTTAGGGTCTAGGATTTTCTTTTCTACTACTGGATTGCTAAATCCATAATCTACTGCTTTGCCAACAAAACCGTGGCCTATAACTGCTACTTTCATTTTAGTCTTCCAATATATGATGTTGTGGTTGCCATCCGTAACTTAATAGTACGGAGGGATCTGCGCAAGTATTTTCTCTCTCACCGGTTACTTCTTTGATTGGCAAGTTATTCTCAGGCCAGATTTTATCTGCCATTTCTTTTACTGTCACTGGTTTTCCATTACCAACGTCGATAGCCTTTTCTTCTATAATGCGATAGTTATCTACACATAAAGCGATAGCTGAGCAAACGTCGTCAACGTGAGTCCAATCCCGAGTGTGCTCTGTAATATACGAAAGCTTTGGATCTTTCTTTAATAGCATATCGTATAGCATATCAGTTCTACTGTTTGGTCCATAGACTGTATGGAATCTTAAACCAATAGATCCATCAGGGGCTAAAGCCTCCATAGCGTACTTAGAAGCAGCGTAAGGCGATTGCCACCATTCGTATACGGACGAAGATGATGCATATACAATAGGTACATTAAAATATTTGCACGACTCAAATAATGTTTTAGATGCTGTAACATTAGTTTCCCAGTATTCTTCTGGAATTTCATGTGATCTACGTACACCTGCTAAAGCTGCAAGGTGTATTACCATATCAAAATCTTTAAGATCAAATAAGATCACATCTCTGATATCGCCTTCAAACTCAACGATATCGTATTTGTCTTTGTATAGATCTAGGAATCGATTACCGATAAATCCTTTTCTATACCCCTGCGTTCCTGTTAATAGTATTCTCATAAAAAGTTCTCCAGACTATTATCGTTTCGATCGTAGTCATATTTTTGTGCTAAATTGTTTTGGAATAAGTATTTAGTATCGATCAAATCCCTTTGTTTATTTAGACAAGCTTGAACTTCTAGTGCCATATCTTTTGCAGTATAGAATGGAACGTTCTGGCAAATATGATTATAGTTTTTCATTGGATCCACGACTTCAAGATCTGCAGGTAGACCCATAATAGCTTTACCTTCAGCAATTGAAAGATATCTATCTTCAACCGGATGTGCTACAACTTTAGGTAGATGAACTACATATGCGCCAATATAGTTTACTGGAATGATTGTACCACGAAGCATAATGCCACCGCCTGATTCTAGCTTTTTATGCTTACGTCTAGCCTTAGCAGCTTCTCGCTCAAACTCAGGGAATTGATCCATCCACTCTGCAATAGTGTTATGTTTAATTCCCATCTTAAGTAATCTAGATTCTACTGTTACTGATTTGTCTTCGTGAGCAACTGAGGCAGAATACTCAGCGTGAGTCATTCCATTATTGACAACCTCTAGCATATAGCGATAATAAGCGTCGTCTTTACTTGGAGTTTTCTTATTTAAAATCTCATGTTGGAACGAGGTATCTGCATTAAGAATTAACTCTTGAATAGTTGGACGTTCTTTCTTAATATAGTTAAACAGTGGAACACTATCGTTAAACTCGTCTTTTTTCCAGAAGAAAAAGAAAGTACGCTTACGATATTGTGGGTTGCCGTGAAGCAAGCTTTTGGTTAGAAAGATAGAGAAATTGTAACCATGCTCTTGGCCGAGGTTGTAAAGTTTTTCTCTCATGAATCCACCAATCTTACCTGCTAGGCCTGGTGCGTTCTCACCCCATAGTACTTTTGGCTTAACTACTTTTAAGACGTACTCGGAGGATTTTTCCATCCATTGATTGTTTTGGTTTTCTTCACCGTGTGAATTGTGGTAAGTACTTAAACCAGCACAAGGGCAAACTGAAGAAACGACATCGACGTTCTCCATCGTAACACCATCAGGCAATTCATCAAGAACGTGATAAGGAACATCATGGCCTTTGTTCTTATAATGCTTAATCAAGTGTTGCTCATTGTCCATAAATCCAGAATACGTCATTAAGTATTCTGGAGTCTTACCATATGCTTCATCTGAAGCTAATATTTCGCCACCAATTAGTGGTACAATTCCTGCGTGTCTCATCCGAAAAAACCCTCCAAGGATATCTCTTCTTTCTTTTTAATTGCATCCTTATAGGCTTTTGCCCATTGGATATGACATGTTACTCGCTCTTGACCTTTCCATGGACCATTTGCGAGAGTCTTTGATTTTAGCTTAACGTAGTCTGGATACATTTCAGCCAGTTGAGTATGAACTTGATTGCTCAACTCAATTGTTCTATATTCTGAACAGCCACCAGTTGCGTTAGTTTCTGATATTGATACTCTATAACGTGTTGTGATTCTATTAGCAAATCCTTGAGTGAGTAACTGTAGATTAGCGTGGAAATCTTGTGAGGTTGGTAACTTATCCCATACAATGTTTCTTGGTAGATTCTTAGAATCAAAGTATGAGTTAGTCATAATACGCACGTTATTTTGCTGTGGCCAATACTTTAGATCTGGTACTACCCACGATGTAGAAAAGCCACCGTGATAGATTTGTTCATCATCACACCAACGATTGAAAGTCTCAAATGCATCATCAAACTCAGCGTCAGACATATCTCGTGTTTCCCATTTGGTATCAAGATGTTCTGGTGCTGGACCTTTGTACTTAAAGTATTCCATATCGTCATCAAGCACCATATGTCGTGTACCATAGAATGTATCCCATATCCATTGCCTGGTTGGTGATAATCCTTTGATTTCTGGCGGTAAGACTAATACCTTACTTCCGTAAAGTGCTTTCATTTGTGCAGCTTCGTGTGGTTGAACTACGAAGCTAACTCGTTTTTGCCATTTTTCTGGTAGGTTATTATAAGTCTTTTGCTTATTGATTCTACCTAAAGTTGGTATGATTAAATGTTCCATAATTATGCAATAAAGTCGTAAATGACTCCGGCCTCCATAAATAATTGTTTAGTTAATTCTGTAGATTTGATCCATTTTTCTGGTGTCGCTTCATCTATCGCTGTTGTAACTACTCGCTTAACGCCTACCTGGATAATACCCTTGGCGCACTCTGAACAAACTGGCAAACCGTGGATATACATTGTAGAACCGTCCAGCGACGTTCCGTTGTAGGTAGCATTATATATACAGTTCATTTCAGCGTGAACTACACGTTCATATTTGCTTTCCTTATTACTATATAGTACTGCAGAATCATTGATCTTTCTAGGAAAACCATTATAGCCTTGAGCTAATACTTGCCCCTTTGCACCTACAGCAATTGCACCTACCTTTTTAGATGGATCTTTTGACCATGTTGCAATATGGCCAGCTAAATTTAGATATCTTTTATCCCATCGGTAGTGTTTGCTTACGCCCCAATCATAAAATTTTTGTGTCATTATTTCACCAAATCAAAGTGTCTGTCATAGACGTGTAAGTTTTGTACTTGCCAAATAATTCTACCAGGTTTGACATATGTACATTTATTTAGATCATCTGCTAATTGACACTGCACGTGTCGCTGCCATGCGTAATCATTACGATAACCAAAGATTACATCGTTAGATCTCATTTGAACTACACAATCTAGCTTACCATCTCTTATATAGTAAGTCACAGAGTTAGTACAAATGAAGTCATTCTTGCCATTCTCATTGTAATCTGTCCATATAGACGGACGCTGATACACCATCGATGCACGACGAGAGTCTGGGTTTTTACATAGCTCATCAAGAACATTCTGATATTGATTACCATTACCTTTTGAATGTATTAGATAGCCATAGTTAGAATTAATCTCACCGTGTCGATTACCAGTCATCTGCCAAGCTTGCGGTGGATCACGGTCTACGTAGATATCATTGATATTAGTAGATTGACTATCGTACCAATCCAACTCAGCTTGAATATACTCTTCGTTAGGAGTACCAAAAATAGCTGGTTCGTCTGCATAAAAAGATGCACCAATCAATTCAATAGTTTTACCACCATTGCGATCAGTGGTAAAGTTTTCATTCTCTAGTTCATTACGAAAGTAGGTGCGGATTTGATCAATTTCTAAAGTCATTACTTGCTCCGGTTAAGAAAATCTTTATCATCGGTTTGGCCTTCAATGCCGCCACGAGCATAAGCAACCAAGAACGATGCATAGTTAATAAGATCTTTACCAGAGTCTTCAATAGATTCAAAGTTTGGATTGTACTCAGGGTCTGATTCCATAGCTTCAATTACGCTATATAGACGTAGAGTTTTAGCTTGGATAATGTCGAGAATAGAAGCAACACCACGTGGGTAATAATCAGATTGCTTTATTCTGGAGTTTGGATTCTGGTAATCATTAGATTTTTTAGTTTGAAGTTCTGCACATTCTTGCAAGACTTTTAGTGATTCTTTCATAGGAATACTCCATAATTTAAAGGTATATTATACAACAATTAAGACCAAATGTACAGGGTTTTTTTAGAATTTTATGCCATCTTCTGCTAAACGTTTTCGATTTTCCATATGACCTTGTTCAGTCAAAACTTTGTTTCCGCCATTATATGGAACGGCATGGAAATTGTCAATCATCATTTGATTTACTGATCTGTCCATATTTCCATAGATAAATAGTTCACCAAGAATACGACCAAACTTACCCTTTTCATGAGACACTAGAGTTACATCACATTCCATTAATAGCGTTTTTAAGAATGCCTTAGCTTCTAACCCATAAAACTTTTCTTCAAGATCGCGGGTTCTCGATTCAGGTGTATCAATGCCCATCAGTCTAACTCTTTGCTTTTTGTAAGTCATTCCAAAGCCTAGGTCAATATCGACATCTACTGTATCGCCATCGACTACTCGTGTTACATCAACTTTATAACTATACATTATGCACCGCCAAGATATGAGCCATATCGATAATTGCTGCAGCTTTATTGTCTACATCTACTGGCATTGCTTTTGGCCATTCTAGAAAGACTCTATCGCCAGCATTTAGATGCTCTGCTTCAGGACCTACTGCTAGGATCAATGCAGGCTTTGCAGCTTTACTTACAGCACCTTGCAAAATAATACCACCTGCTGAGGTACTTTCTTGAGTTGCTTCTGTTACTAAAACTTTACTTCCAATCATTTCTAACATTATCTTTTTCCTATATTGAAAGCCATCCTTGGCCCTTAAAATTTATCCCTACACCTATGTTGGTTATTTCGAAGCTGTTTCTACACCGGTACTCTTTTTAAATTTCTTGGTGTACGATACGCCTCTGTAAGTTAGTTCTACAGTCATCGTATTATCCTCACATTTAGGGATTTTACGATTCTTTTAACGCATGAACCAATGCGAGTCTCTATGTGGACTACCCAAATTTATTTATAAAGTATTTCTAAAGCAAAATTCAATTGCACGTTCTGCTTCTTTGACCATATCGCGTTTACCATACCAGCTACCAGTTTGGTTATCAAGGTCTTGGCATATCCAAGCAATCTCTCGTGCAGTAATAGGATACCCTCGCTGCATTGCATTACCAGCTGTTGATACCATGATCTTATACATCTGTAAATACCAACCACCGCCAGTAATTGCTTTATAGTCTTCCACTTGCTTCTTATTTACAAATGGACAATCATCAAAGCCAGTCCAACTATAGTTTGTGTTATTGAGCTGGTTCTTCTTATGCTCTAGCAATCCTTTCTTAATAGCTTCTGGTAGTCTATCAAAGAATGAATCTGATTTAACTACGTAGCGATGCTTTTCCATTAGTACTTTTGGATCCATCAGCTCACCATCATGCGTAAAAATAAAGTTATACGCATCTTTGTATTTAGATGGCACATAGTACATACGGCTCAGATCTTTAGTTTGCGCATCAGCAATATCACCAATCTCTTTATTGAGTGCATGCCAAAAATGTTTGATCTTATCTGCTGGTACTTGTTCTGTTAATGGAAATACCAAACGAAACTTTGGATGCTCTTTAGTCGAGCTTGCGGTTGAATAGCACACGTACTTATAGTTAGAATACTTATCATGAATATTCTCAATAGATCCTTCATAATCATCAACATCAACAATGCCGAAGCCACCCCAAGCAGTTACATTAGCATTTGCTCGGGTGGTTCCGGTCTTATATGTAGCAGGTGAGATAAGGGGTGCATCAGTCTTCTTCTGATACTTCTCACCGTTTGCTAAACGATATAGTACTTTTTCAAAGTCGTCAAAAGAATCATAATCCATTCTCTTGACGGTTTTGTTATCATATATGCTATTAAATATCGTTAAAGAGACCATGGTTGCCACTGTGTGATGGATTTTCCCAACCTTCAGGCTTTACTAGATCTGGCAAACCGAGTGGATTAGGTCTGCTCTCCTTTACACCAATTACTTTTGCCATGTTTGCTTTATGTACAGCATCCCATGCTTTATAAGGATCAACACCGAAAGCATCAAGAGAACCGATTGCAATAACACATACATCAATTAAGCCATCGACAATTTCTTCAGCATCACGTGCATCAACAGCAATTGATGTTTCGTTAGCTTCTTCATAGAGAAACTTTAGACGAAAGTCTAGAAACTCTTTGAGTTTATCAGGGTTATTCTTAACCCATTCGTGCACGCCATATTTGGAATGCATTTCATTTATATCGCTTACCCAGTCTTTGCTCATACTATAATTCCTGATGTTGATGGTGCGGCTGATGTGTCGATTACAGAACTCTGGCTTGTAATCTGAGCAGCTAGTTCGTCAACTGGTTCTGTAATAAACAACACGTGTTCATTCTTAATTGTTACGCCCTTTTCGGCAACCTTGCAATATGGTTGGAATGGCATAAAGGCGATCTTACCTTCACCGCCAGGAATAAGAACATATGCTTCTTTTACTAGATATCCATCACGTGATTCAGTAATGTCGCCAAGAACTTCTTCGCCTGATACTAGTCTGATTAGTTTTACTTCTTTCATTGTTTTCTCCGTTATTAATATGGTCTATTATATCATACTTTTGGTTAAATGTAAACCCCTTAGCCAAAAAAATCTTCCAAAGATTGCACTTCTTCTGTCGACCAACCAACTGCTTTGAATATTGGTTCAACTGGCTGGAGGAATGTTTTCTGGAACTGAGTTTCATAGTCAATGTATTTATCCAATGCAAACTCTTTTGGCAAATACTGGTTAAATCCAATCACATTTTCTTTGATTGGGTTAGGAACTTTGAGATAGACAAACTTAATCTTCTCGCCATTTTTGATTGGTTCATATCGTTTGGTTAGCGAATGAACTTTGAGCTGACGATTATGCATCAACGCAGCACGAACATGAATTGGAGTACCTTTGCGATAAATTGTAGAACTGTCTGCGTATTCATTAACTTTAGATACACCACGAGGGAATGCAACTTCGTGAGCTGGTAAAGAGCAGAAGTATTCTTTGAATTGCTGTACTGCCATCTGCGTATCGCGTTCGTTACCTTTCATGATAACTTTGAATAACGCCTTGAGTGCGTCACGGCATGGTGCTGGTGTTGAAGATTTGATAGCCTCAATGCCCATGATTTTTAGTTTAGGTTCTTTGTATCGCACACCTTCGTTATCGTGTACATTTAGAATGTATCGTTTCTTAGCTGTCCAGATGCCACGATCTGCGATAGCTTCTCGTTTCATAACCATTCTGTTTTCGATACCACCCATGCGCTTGTATAACTCGTCATAAGCATCTTTGAGAACTGGTTCGAGCTTTTCTTGCGCAACAGTATCAAGAAAGTCAATTGGATTTTTAGGATTGACCTTTTCTACGAGATCACCAAGGTTAACATAGAGTGAGTCGGTATCAATTGCAATAACATAATCTTTGTTAGTGTTCATGATTTTATTGAGGTAACCATTGATTGCAACCTCTGCCCACCGAATAGTTAGCTGACCGGATAATGTAATAGCCTCAGCAATACGCTGATCAAAGAATCTGAAGTATCGATTACCAAGAGCACCATAGAGTGAGTTGAGTAGAATTTTGATAGCCATCTGTTGGTTTTCAGCTACTGCAATCCGACGTTCAATATCATACACTTGTTGTTTTTCTGCTGGATCTACTTTCTGCAATTCTTTTTCTGCGTCCAGCATTTGTTTCTTAATGACAACACGTTCACTATACATGCTATCAACGAGAGTAGGGAATACACCTTTCTTGTCGACGTTAAATAATTGACCAGAGGCACCAGTTGCTTTACCTTTATTATCAAATGTGTAACCTTCGAGTATCTTGTCAATATCGATGCCGACTGTTTCACCACTTGCAATAGTTTCTGTCGACATATTGTACTGCATGATGAGTGATGGATATAGTGAGTTTAGATCGAAAGATACTACATAGTCGTGCAATCCAACATGAGGTTCTTTAACGTAACCACCAGGATATGCAGACTTCATCTTCTCAGAATAGAATGGAATAGCAACCTTCTTTTTCCACAGATGGCGATAAATGATTGACTCCCAGATTCCAGTAACGCCGAAAGTATCCGAGTAGTTAACACCGCCTTTGTAAGCCATTGTCATCATAAGCGTAATTAAACCTAGCTTATCTTCCATGCGTTCTACTAACTCGACATCTTTGATGTTATAGTCAATAAACTTTTGATGATCATGGAGATAGAGAGTATGGAGTGAACCATGCTCTTCGTAGGATAGTTTCTTTTCGCCAAGTGTTACATTAGCAATATGATCTAGGCGATAAGATTCTTGAGCGGTGTAAGTATACTTCTGGAATAGCTCTAGGTAATCAGCAGTTGCAATACCTTTGAGATCATATGCTTGTTGCGTACGGCCCATCTGAGTAATGTTTTGTTGATCGACCAACCCCCAGGGACTTAATCGCTTTACCACATCTTCGCTGAATAACTTAAGACAACGATTGACGATATATGGAATATCAAAGAAGCGTACGTTCCAGCCAGTAATAACATCTGGAGTATGAGATGGAGTTGACCAATGTGCGATAAACGCATGCATTAGCTGTAACTCTGAGTCGCACTTCTGATAAACTACACGATGGGTAGTCATAATAGACGCATCTACATCATAGTCGTTAAGACCCCAGACGTAGTATGTGTTATCAATATTGTTCTTAAGGCATATTGAAATGATAGGATAGTTGGCTTCTTCTGGCTGTGGAAAGCCTTCGTCAGATGCAACCTCGATATCGATTGTACTTACATTAATCTGATTACGATTAAATTCAATATCGCCAGGGAACTCATCGTTGATAAATGCAGGTATGTATTTGTCATTACCAAAGATTTGTCTACCTGCAGTATCTTTGTTTGTTTGAATCCATTCCTTAGCATCTCTCATAGAATCCATCATTACAGGAGCACACGGAATGCCATCGATTGATTTCCAATCGCCTTTAGGAGTTGCTACAAAAAGAGTAGGTTGGTATTTGACTTTCTTTTGAACTTTTAAGCCGTTTTCATATCCACGGTAAAGTAGGTTGTTGCCATAACGAGAGACACTAGTATAAAATTTCATATTGTATTGCGTATCCATAACCAAATAATGTGTATATTATATCACAGTCTGAGCATAATGTACACATTTATTTTCAAGGTTGGGGGCAGTTTCCTACCCCCGCATGAGTTGTTGCTTGTGATTGTTAAGACTAGAAGTTCATAGCCTGTAGGTATATAATAGATGGTGCTACACCTAGCACTAAGCCACCTGATAATACCAAAACTACAAATCCTTCTAGGGCCTCAACAAAATCACCATACTTCGCTTTTTTCTTGCTAATATGTTTCATTGCTTTTCTCCAGTAAATGAGTAAGTACTTATCTACTGAGTTTTCGCTGATTGACTATTCCTGTAGGAATTGTTTCTTCTTTGATGCCCCAGCAGACCCTATTTCGATCTTCCGAGGACGCCTCTCTTCCGGAACTTCCACTCTGGCATAAACCACAAGTATACCGTTCTCTAGATCAGCCCCGTCAATTACGACAAATTCGGAAAGGCGGAAGCTCTTCTCGAATTTGCGGGATGATATACCCTTGTGAGCATATTCGCGTTTATCTCCTTCAATCTTACCCCTTACCTTTAGAATACCATCTTTAACATCTAAGCTAATGTCTTCTTCAGTAAATCCCGCAACAGCAAGCTCAATGAGAAATCTTTCATCATCGATTTTTACGATATTGTGGGGTGGGTAGTTATCGTTACCAGTTCTAGCAGAATTATGAATTCCCTCTAGCTCATCGAACAATCCTTCGAAGCCAACGAATAATGAACGCGGCACATTTAAAGTATTTCTAACCATGTCTTCCTCCTATTGTTAAGCAAGGTTATAATCTCGTGGCCCGACCATTCGGCACCACGAATATATTTATACAGCTATTAGTAATTGTTGCAAGATTGTATGTGACTAATCTGGAATCTTTGATACATCCATATCTATTAGATCAACATCCTTTCTAAGAACACTAAGTTCATCATAAAAATGCTGCTTTATCGTAGAAATAAAATTCTGCCCTCCAAGCTGATTTATACACTTGTTTGCAATATCAGTTTTAGTCATCTTATTAGCAGACTTAAATAATGCAGAATTAATGTTATTTAAGTCTAATGACGTAGTCAACAGATGTGATTTAAATACTTTATTTGGATATTCTTTATCAAAAATTGTAATATTCCAGGTTACCTGTGCTATAACATCTCTATAGACATTATAGGTTTTATGTGTTCTTACTCTTAATATTTCTGATTTATAATGTAAATTCATATTTAGTCATCTTCCATTTGATTTTCACTTATTTCTACTGTTACCCCTTGTATGATTCCAGATGTATTATCTCTTTCCAATAGAGGAATATCTTCTATTCTACCGCCAGCAGCATAGAATGCTAAGTCTATGTTTGAGCCCAGCATTTCTTGTGTTATTTCTATGCTAACAGAGCATTGATACCATTGATTTGGATTAAGTGTAGAGGTGGCTACGGTATGTTCTAATGGCCTATTAACATCATATAAGTAGGCCTGGCCTGATGCTCCAGTAGCCGCAGCAGTTTCGTATTCAAACTCGATCCAACCAGTATATGATGGGTTAGGGGTAATTAAATTATTAGCTTGAGTACTAGTAGTAGTTTGACTTGTTACACGAGCCAATTGTGTTGTGCCCGGACCAGTGTGCCGTGCTTCAACGTTTCGTATCCATGTATTAGGTCGGAAAGTTGGATCTCCGTCTTTGTGGTATTTTACCCACCACGACCCTGCGCGCAATCTATCCATAGGATTAGTTATTGCTAGGTCTTGGGTAGTAATATGATTATAAATTCTAAATGATATTACTACCCTCCGGCCTACTTTAGTTTTAAGCTTTACTTTCCTCATTAAATTCCAATGAAGGCCAGATTTGAGATGTGGAAGGTGTCCTAGGCTTTCAAGGGAAGCGCTAGTTTGGCCTCCCCAATCTTCGGTAACTATCTCGCGGGTCAATTCATCATATTTATTAGTATGTGTAGTGTAATCGTCGCTTATAGTTAAATACCGATTCATCTTATTCTTATGAATCGTATATTGATCTTCTTCATACCAGCTTTCAGCAGTATACGATTTTTTATGGAAATACCTAGAAGAATCTAGTGAACCTCTAACAGTATTGTCCGGGCCTGTGAAAGCATTAGCAGCTATACGGCTATACATTTGTTGAGATATGTTACTTTGATTTTTATCGGCGGCCGACGTACTACCAGGGCCGTAGTATTGCACGCCGTATGGCCATAGCAATGGTTGTGAGGCAGTAGCCGGAATTAGCAATGCAGCCGCTGTCTCAGCCGTGGATAAGTTGTTTTGTCCATAATAATTCGTGATATGCCAACCGCTGTCAGCGGTAAAAGCGAGCGCACCAATAGCATTACCAGCATATGCAAACCCGCCATTGTCGAGCCAATACGTTATATCTGGCGTTAGCTGCTCGATATTAACAAGGGATGTGTAAATATTTACACCGTCGCTTTCAAGCTGCAATGACCCATCAGGGCGATCCAGAGTATATGGTATAGCATTTTTAACATATCTAAGGCTATCAGATCCATGGTGAGCTTTATTATCAATAAGGCCTGTCGTTAAAGACCAATCATTTAAAGCCATATTTTTCAGGTGTGGACGAGTATCACCTCGAGGCGCAATCAAGGAGCGCTGTTTAGTTCTAGTTGAAAAGTCGCCGATGGTATCGTCTTCATGTGAGCCTGGATACATAAAGTTTTCGAATACCCCTTTAATTGCAGTTCTAAAATTAGAAACATTAAGGTTTCCGTCGATGTAGAAATTGGCCCGGGTCTTAACATCTTCTAATGTACTATTAGGTTCGGCTGTCATTGTATGTATAGGAGTGCTTGAAGCGGGATTAAACTTAAGCATTTCGCCAGAATGTGGGGTATTAATATTGTCACTAGAAGTGGCCGTGGGGTAGTTGAAGTTGAAGAATGATTCATTATTAGCACTAAGCGTGTTAAAGCTGAAGTCAGCATCATTTGCAATAGATATTTTATTCCCTTGGAATCTAGTCTCAGTAAATATCATACCCGGTAACTGTTGCCCGTCAGCGACATGCCACATTGCCATCTTACCTGTTGTCCCAACATTAATTCCACCAGCGGTTGTATCGGCATTAGGAGTATCTACCCAAGGTTTGCCTAACTCAGATAAAGTAGCATCGGTATAGTGATCGTCTGTTATAGTATGAAAAAGGTTAGAGCCTTCGTTAGAGGCGTTCATTTCATCATGTATATTACGGCCGTTCTGATTTCTAAATATTTCAGGTGCACCATTAAAATCTAAAATCTCGTAGTTATTAGAAGTACTATCTTGTGTATTATGTATTCCCTCTCTATAGTCATACATATTTCCAGTCAGCCAGCCAGTTGGTAACATAGGATCATATATTCCAGAATTATGCTCTCTGGTCTGATGCGCAAGTCTTTTTATTCCAAAGGATCTAATATCTGTACTGTCTGAAGTAAACGTAACACTGCTATTAATTCTTCTTATTCTAACATTTTGCGCATACATTTTTCCTTCAGTTCCCAGATAATTAAGAATAGCTACTGCTCTAATTGCTGAAGCATTCCATGGTAAAGCAGGACCGTAATCTTTAAGCTCTTGGCCTAGATTAACATTATCATTTATGCCATTGGCGTCAGTAAGCCTAAACGGAAAACTAAAGTGATACCATTTATTGGTTTGTAGGTTATTAGTATTCATACCGCGTACTGGATACCACCATTGAGAACCATCAGTATAACCTTGAATATTACCAATATTACTACTTGGATCACCATCTGCTTGATTGTACGCAGCAACGCCTAAGTATACGGTACCATTCGGCGGATGGCCGTCTTCGCCTGGATCGTGTAGATATATTGAACCTTCTAGTAAGAATTTGTCTTGCTCAGCAGGGTTTATAACCACTTCATCTGGGTTAATAACCTCATCCAAATCCTTGCCGAAACTATAGTAATATGAAGGAACAATTCCAGCAACGCTTGTCGTATAATCAATAGGTGCCTCGCCCCGCCAATGGCCACCTTCTGCAAAGATATTACCACCGCTAGCTTCAATTGCTTTAAAGGCTACTGAATTTCCAATATAATCATCAGATGGATAATTGTCTAGGTTTCCTATGAAGTCAATATCATCAGCAAATGTTGGATTAAACCAATTGGGCAGGAGAATTGGCTGGCCAGTAGAATCATCGTTTATTGTCAAAGGATTAAGAACTTCTACGTTATCTAAAAACACTATAATCTTTTGATCGTATGGAGCAGCTCCGCCGAAGCTTCTTCTATGTGAATTGTATACCACCTTAGAAATAACAGCAGTAAAAACATTGTTTTGAGCATTAACATATGCTGAGCTACCATGGAAAGCTAATCTGCGCCCTACTGCTATTTCCAGATTGATCGCGTTAAATGTCAGTGTATTCTGGCTATAAGTACTACCTACACGGAAACTTCCGTCTGCCTCGCCTGGATAATTTGTTCTACCAAAGTTAAAGCGCTCAGCATCAACGTTTGGGCCCCAATCACTAGAAACATCACGAGCACTAAGAACTAAACACGCAGAACCGTTACTAGTATCAAGTCCAGCTGGGTTGGCTATTTCTTCGTAGGCTTGTTCGTCATTGCTATATGACTCAGCTGTATATAATGCCGCGGCTGTAGAATTGAGCCAAGTTCCACCACCGTTTTCAAAGTTTACATCAGCATAATTAGAAACTGCCATAGTGTCTCTAGCCGCACCAATTGTTACATTACCGCCTTTATAAAATGCTGAAATTGGTATTAATTGGAAATCATCATCCGATGGTTTTTTCCAAAATAACATTTGGCCATCGCCACCAGTATTTTCCTGCATTCTAGTCCTAAAGTTATAAGTTCTTCCGGCTTCTAAATCTATGGCTCCATCAGGAGCTGCCGGATAGCTTAATCCATGGCCGCCATAATGGTTTACAACATTTATTGAATCGATGAAGACGTCACTAGAATCATCCGAAACGCTTTTAAATATATAAGTTCCAGTTTCAGGTGCTGTTATGGTTCCACTTATTTCCAGACTAAAGGTGCTATCTGGCAAAAATTCGGGTTTAATTTGTGAACCAGCTGCATGGGTGCCTCCAGTCTCATGCCAAGCTATGGCAGTATTCCATTGGCCGGTGCCACCTAAGGTAACGTTACCGCTACTATCGTTAAATTTACTATCCATCTCTGCTTCATTTGTTGCATGTTGAACAGTAGTATTGATTAAATTATACCACTTATAGGTTAAGCTAGAATCATAGGCCACATTATCGTCGGCCGAACCAATATCCATCCCTTGACTGTAATACACCGAATTAGGATTATCACCATCAAATGGTGCAGAATTAGAATCTGGAAAAACAGCAGCTGTCTGCTGGTTGCTACCGCCTGTGTAGTATGTCCATTTGCTAGAATCTTCAAAATTCCCGTCTTCAGTCTCAATTGCTTCTACCTGATTGCCTTCAGTCTGCTCCGAAAACCTGGGATTGTTTGCCTCGAACGTATAATTGAAAGTGCCGAATTGCCCTATTCGGGTCTCAGCTTGCAAAAGATAAGTATTACCAATATCATCTAAAACTTCAAGCCTGCTATCTTGCTGTCCTAGCACCCTTTGATTAACAGCAAATGTTTCTCCGACGTGCTGTCGCTTATCACCCGATGGATGATCGGTTGTATAGTATGTTCCCGATAGAGGCCTAATGGCAAGTGCTTTTGTAGTATCTACATAAAAGCCGTTATATCTCAAATGTATATTATTAGTCATGCCAGATCCGTTTGGCCATGTTGATCCAGTTGGTTCATTAGCATAGAAAAAATTATCAGTGATAGTCTGGCCTGGCGATTGAAATTCTTCGGAAACATTAGCCATACCAAAGCCAGTTATGGTAGGCCTACTAGTAGAATTGGAATTGTCAAAAGTATCAGGAACCCAGTTTGGTATTGAATCAGATGATATTTGATCATATGTAGGATTTTCATATGAAAAGGCATAAGTGCCCGAAATCCATTGCCGGCCAGATAATCTAGAGGCCTCTTTTGCGCTTGGCAATTTTAGAGTCTTATTCTTTGGCTTAGACGATAGTAGAACTTCTGGTATTGGCGCATGAGATTTAATAGACTGAAACAGATGTGGGCCTGCAGATGATGCTGCAATTCCATAAAATGGATCTTCTTTTTGATACATTGTACACGTAACTTTATTGTGAAGAGTACTTGGTAAGCCCTGTGCTATTTGATCCTCAACATTAACCAAAAATGGATTAATATTAATATCTGGATTAGTTCCACTCCATTCTACATCAGACAGCCTATGAACGGTAATTGGCTTCCATGTACCCATATCACAAAAGGCTTTCTGCGCTTTACGAAGTAGAACTTTGACCGTACTACTACCTGTATTAGGCGAATTGGCCGTGTTCCACATACTTTGTGATAGGTATTCTGGTCTTCTTGAAAATAGCGGATGTTTATGCGGCTGAGTACTACTACCCGCTCCAGTGCCGTAGTTTGTGTTTGAAAAGACGCTTGGGCCATACCATTCTTTACTATCTTTACTGTGCTCTGGTGTAGTTTCTAGTTTAGACTCGTATCCCCAGCGCCAAACTGTTATAGGAGCTTTAGGTCTAGCATCATTTAGAACATTACTTCTGTCTTCGTCCGCAGATTCTTGAATTGATTGAAAATACGCTCCGGTTTGAATTATTTGATGATCACACTTCCAGTCAGTTCTATATGTATGTTGCTGATGAGCTTTAGTGCCAGAGCTTATAGTTAATTGTTTGAAATCATCTTTTTGCCATGTGCCTTCAACCATAATTGTAAAGCTTGGCCATTCAAAAAATCCATCGCCTTTTAAAGACGGGGTTATCGGAGCCCAGTACATTGCATATATTTCTGGTGCTTGCCATCCACTTAAGTCTTCGTTTTGATTATGTGACTTTCTCCATTCCCACTCAGTGTGAGGTGGAATAGCCACAGGACTCAGAAGGTTGTTATTATACATGCCATAATAATGAACGCCACCTGGCCTATTAGTGTCTTCGTCAATACCGGTATCATATGCTGTATAGTAGCCTAATGTGTTGAAATGATTGTTGTCTATGTTTGCTGCATTTGTACCTGTTAAATTTTCCTGCTGTAAATGGTTATCCATTACATTATCCCACCGGCCGAACCATTCACAATAGGGATCTGGATTATTTATTAATGCGTTTGCATGCAAATGACTTTGGCCAGTTCTATCTCTATATGCACTGTATTCGATAAATTCGTCGCAATATTGGCCGATTTTAGGTTTATAAAACTCAGGATAATAGTTCGGTAAGTTTATACCATACTTATTAGGATTATTATTAATTTGGCCATTAGTCAAAGTTGCCGATTCGTCATTATATAACCACGAGCCTCCATCGGCTGAAATGTATCCGTAGTACTTTGTATTACTTAAATTGTGACCAGTAGGCAATCCGTAATTGTTATTAAGGACAGCAGTATTTGCACGATTACCTACGGTCATATTACCTTCACCGGGATCTATCGTAAAGAATGCTGCGCCACCTTTAGTTAAGAAGGCTGGATTAGGTTTATGTGCACCCCCCAACACCGAAGGATATGATCCTGGAATTATCGGAATTGGTCTATCGTTGTAATATTCATTATCGTATGGTTGCAATTCTGAACTATAGCCCGGGTCTTTAGCGTCTGTGTCGACTGCTGGCCTGTGTTGTCTAGGGTACGCAAATCGATACTGAGCATCAGTAAAATCGTCATTTGGATTCATTGAGTGGCTGGTATTTCCACCCAAACTATCTAGTCTATTAATAGAATCCTTATAAATGAACTGGCCTCTGAAGTCATCAGCACTGATACCCCCTGCAGCAGACGTTAAAAGATCACTAATTGTAGCATCATCTGCTAGCGTTGATGATTCATCGTTGTATAAAGTTTTTGCAAATTTTAGATGGCTTCGAAGTTTATCATTCGCCATAGAAATATTTTTTTGAGGTAAAAATCTATTATCATCAGTGATCGAAGAACTGTAATCACCGTTAATTTTTACAGCATCATTAGCAGCAAATGGAGAATCTGCTAAATAATCTTTAAGGCCATTGAAGCTTACTGGTTGACTGGTATTAATTCTTTCAGGTGCGGCTGCTACGTCAAATTCATAAACATATCGATCTACTTGACCATTAGTTTCTAGCCAAGCTACATTTTGGATATCTCTAAAATATTGCAATTCAGCATATTTTGTGTTTTTGCGAGGTATCATCGTGGCTGGATGTGCAAATCCCTGCTTTAATATATCTTCGATTTCATCATTAAAAGAACCCCTTGATTGAGGCATATTATGGCCACCAAAATGTGGGGTGCTGTTTAGGGAGGAATCGTTCATGTACGTTAATGCACCAATGTCGTACGAGCCCAAGTCTGATCCAGTATAATCGATCGACTCGTATGTCCCATACGCATAATCGGGGTCAATAAATTGCATAGGGCCCTGAATGTCGTGCAGTATATCATAACACTCACCAGTTCCATTCATACTTTGTGGAACTAGCCATGGATGCATTGCGATTTCGTCTAATCTACTACTAAACGGACCTGCAAACATGGCCATGATCTTTTGCTTTTTCAGCTCATCGGCAGCATTTAAGTTATCTGGGTACCAGTCTTTGTCAAAATGCAGGCCTAATCCATAAAGGGCGAAGATTAAGTCATAATTATCTCCGAGGGTAATATTGGGTACTAGATCATAAGCACCGATGCATCCTGCGTTTTCATTGAAAATTGGTACAGCATGAGGAGTAATTGAAATTCTTAATTTTCCGGAAGAACTAAAGTTTTGAGTGGCTTCAGGTGTATCATCATGCGCTCCGGCGCTAGTTTGGCCAGTGGCCTTTTTACTTCCATCGTAAGGAAGATAAAAACAATTTTGAAGTGTTTCCAGATTAATTGAGCCATATCCATAGTTTATTTCTTCGGTACCATAATCATAACTTCCTTCTTGTTCTGTAAAGTACCTTAAATCATAACCTTCCTTACTCTTCATACCTCGTGCATGTTCATTCGGTTGTGTGTAGTTGTTCACTTTGCCAGCCATCCAGGCATTTTCTCCGCCCTCGTCCGATGCTGTCATAGCAAATTGGTTCATAAAAAACGGAATTTCGCTAGCATAGCATGTGGCATGAGAAGGGCTAACCATATCCATAGAATGTTTTTGACTTTCCCAGGCTCCACCATCATCAACAATATTTTCAGCCTCCGCTCCTAAATATGTACAATTATAATTTTCAGTATATACATAGTTAGCTGATCTGAAAGAGCTTTGATGATTTTCTCCTTTATATAAATATACTGGTTTTCTAAGATAATCTCTAGGATCGTCAGATAGCATTGAATCATAAGCCATGTGTGGATTCAAAGCATGCCCGAAGGCTTCAACTGGGGCGAGCTCTGGCTTATCCGTTCTAAACGTAGCTACTTGAACTGATATGCCATAGCGAATTTCATACGCTGGGCCAGGGTATTTTTCAACGTAGTGTTTACCTGGATATTTAGATTGATTTGTTCCACCACTGAACTGGGGCGCGTTAAAACCTTGATTATTATCGCCATCCGAAGCGCCATCACCCCAATTATATGGTTTTTCTACAATATATGTTGGAGGAAAACATGAACCAGCTGGTCGTGCTTTACTTAATATAAACGTTATAGTATCTAAAGGGCCAATATTGCCGGTGTATAAATCATAGCCTTCAAACTTTTCGTGTCTTACGCCTGGGGTTGTTTCCCATTCTTCTGGTAAATTATAATAGGTAACAAATCCGGTTTTAGAGCTTATACTATGCCCTTGAACACCGTTATCGTTATTTTTTTCAGGCGGTGCTAGTTGGAATAAAAAGTTGTGTGCTCGCATTTATAAGTTCCCGTATACTGTGTTAGATAATACTATTTATAACGGAAAATATCTTATTCTGAGTTTCCGATATTATATTTTGGACAAAGTTCCCATTGAGATTTTTCTTTATATGGAATAACCTTAATTTGTCTAAGAGGTGCACAGACTTGAGCTACTTCTTCATTTAAGATTGTCACCAATCCCCAATCAGAAAGTAGAGTAGATATAGTATTTCTTCTCTCTAGATCATTCTCAATCAGATTGCTTGGCTTACCATCAAGTAAAAATAGTTCTTTAAAATGAACAATAAAGTATCTTCCTTGTTTGTGTAAGATGTGGCATGATTGGAATAACTTCTGATCTTTTCGAGATGCAACGCCAATACGGGTTAGCGTTTCTCTGATCTTGAGAAAATCATCAGGTTCGTTAAGTGAGACTTCCAACATGTCGTTAGGAGTCCAGTTTTTCACTTCAATGCTATTTTCGTTTTCCACCTTTATAAATCCTATTTTTCAATTCTTGTAATTGTTCATCATTTAATAACGATAATACAGATTTAGCTTTTTCATTGCTATAGCCATAATACTCTTTGATGAGTTCTAAGTTAGTAACTTCGTTCGGTTTTAGCCATTTAGACCACCGCTTCTGTTTCCTAACTATATTTATAAGAAAACTATATTGAAGCTTTGAATCAAGAGAATGGTGGATATTCATCTCGTTTGCATAAAGCACAGTATCATTGAAGTACGATAGTGCACGATTTACGATAAAAGCATTGTAGTCTTTTTCAGCAACATCATCGACCATGATGTTTTTCTTGCCGTAGTTGATATCATTTACATAATCAAAAGGTTTTACCACTGATGTATCACTCCTGCAATAATAAAGAAACAAGTAATAAAGTTGACTAGGACTACTACACTTCGTATCAGTGCGACACGATCAGCTTCTTTGTCGGTAGCACCAACCTTTTCGCCGAGTGATTTAGCCCATAGCCGCCAGTACTTGTTACGCATTTTCTTCTCGTTTTTGGTAATCACGAACTTCTTGACAAAGTTTAGTATTAGTTTGTTTTAGTTCATCGATGCGTTCTTGCAACTCTACGATTTTACCATACGCAGTGTATAGTTGCTTATTCATCTCGTTTACAGTTTTTTCGTAATCTTTCATCATCATTTAAAATTTACTCCTGCCATTATTTCAGTACAGCATGCAACCATGTTGAGTTCGTGATCAGCAACGAAGCTGTTCTTGTATTGATAATCCGCAAGGATCAAAACCAACTGAGGTATTGATTGTGGTTCGACGTATTCTGCCATATTGTCATAGACTTTTCTGAACAGTGCAGCAGGTTCTTGGTCGATATTATCGGTTACCCATTGTCGCATCTTTTTAAAGTTTTTATCCTTCATCGCACTCATAAGGTTACCAATGGAAACTTCGGATAACGATACTAGGATGCCTGTGTCAATCTTACCAGAGACGGAGTATCGTTGCAATTCATTGAGTACTCGTCGCCAATCTGGCATGTGCTTCATGATCAATTCTGCAATCACTGCTTGATCATATTCTACGTTTTCGCCATCAAGGATTGTTCCTACACGTTTCATGAACGAGCCACATAGATCTGGCATATCCTTCTTAGCGATATTGAACTCCACAACAGAACATCGAGAATGTAGAGGTTCAATGATGCGATTCTTGAAGTTACATGTCATGATAAATCGACAGTTGTTGCTAAACTCTTCAATGAATCCACGTAATGCAGGTTGAGTCGACTGTGGATTTAGATAGTCGGCCTCGTCTAGGATTACAACTTTGTAGCCACCCTGCAGTGATACTGTTGATGCAAAGTGTTTGATCTTGTTACGAAGAGTATCAATGTTACCCTCCTCCGATCCATTGACAAGTAGATAATCTAATCCTAGCTCGTTACATAATGCTTTAGCAACAGTAGTTTTACCAACACCCGCAGTGCCAGTAAAAAGTAAATTTGGTATCTCGCCAGTTTTTAGAATCTCTTTAAATGTCTTCTTGAGATGCTTTGGTAGAATGGCGTCATCTACGCTTTTTGGTCGATACTTCTCAACCCACAAATATTCTTCCACTACACAACCTCCCAGTCGATTACAGTATTAACACGGAATGATCTCCATGCGTCTTTGTCTAGACACCATACAGCAACATGGTCTGATTCAGGTGACACATTGTCGACAGTGGCAGTAATACCATTTTCTTCTAGGATGCTTGATTTTAGGGTGGATTCCATAACACGAATTTCTTCGGTGTCAATCTTTTTGAATGTTACGTTTACTATCCCATTTTGTAAGGCTGAGATGAGAGCCTTGAGTTCAGTTGCTTGCATAATATATCCTTCATAATAAAAATGTGGGGGCTTTTACACCCCCGTGTTTCTTAAGCCGCAGATGCTTCTTCTTCAACTGCTGGTTCTTCAGAACTAGCTTCTTCTTCGCCTTCAGGCTGCTTTGGTGCTACTGAATCTAGAAATTCAGATACGCGGCGTCGCAGCATGCCAACTTGTTCTAGCTCGGTGCCTTCAAATGCGCCACGTTTTGAGCAAATGTCGATAATGCTTACGATTGCTCCAATGTCGGCAAAGCTTAATTGAATACCAGCGTCTCCGCCTTCACCAACCTGTTCTGCACCTTCAGGTGCTGTTACTTCTTCAGTCATATCTTTCTCCTTTTTCAAAATAGACTAATTGATGGAAACCCGACTATCGGCATTTCCAATATTATCCTCATAGTATTATGAGAACTTGTTTGCATGTTTATTTATACACCAAAGGTTGAACTTTTCTCTAAAGCAATGTAATAAGTCACTGGTTTTGACTTGTTAATCCACTTAGAGATTAGTTTTGATGAAATTTGTACATCATAGTCGCCATCAAGTAATTTCAAATTAGAAATATTCATAATGAAACTAAATGTTTGGCCTGATTCATTTGCACCAAGAGATAGCTCAAATGTGTTAGCACTCAGATCCTTAGCATCAAATACCTTAAGTGTAACACCATCAGCATCTCCAACAAAAGCGAGATCGAGATGTCCTAGAACAGCTGCAGCCTTTTTAGCTTTTTGTAACTTCTCTGCAGTCAATTCAACATTAACTTCAGCAGATGGCATGGTGATATCTTTTTCAGGGGTTGTTAGAATAGATGGTTCGGCTGAGTAGTATTTTACTTTGGCACCAGTGCCTTTTACATCTACAGACTTATCATCAAACTCTAACGATGAATTTTCCACAAGACCAAGCACTGATAAGAACTCATTCAAATCGTATATGCCTACTGCGTGGGGAAAATCTTCTACGACCGAAGCTGTAGCAAGAATATTCTTGGCTTCGGAAATAGTCTTTAACTCTTGGCCAGGCTTTAAAACGATGTTCGGGTTAACCGAAGCAAAGTTAGAAAGAATGGATAGAGTCTCTTCACTTAATTGCATTGCATTTCTCCATTTTTAAAATATAGTATATTATATCACAATTTAACACGTTTGTACACAGTTATTTGCTATTATTTGTAATACGGTCGTGTTCATTTAACGCAAGTAAAGCATAATGCAATACCTTCATTAAGTCTTTCCGATGATCGCTAGGATCACCTTTCTTTCCGTAACGAGCATTGTACTTATCTACGTTACCTAGGAAAAAACCAAGACCATGCCCACGATCGACTATTACTTCGGAGGATTGGAATCCTCCTTGGCAGTAGTGGCCGACATAGGTAGAGTCTATGTACTTCTTAAACTCCTCAATCAGAGGACCTTCATTAAACTTATAATCAATTTTCTTCACTACTGTCTCCGTTAACTATTTGATCAACCTCTGCTGCAATATGTTCTGCGCCGAGTTGTTTGGTAATTTCAATCACATCTGGTAAAATCTTAATTGCTTGAAGATATGTTAGATCTCTCCAATTTTTAAGCACATAGTTATGCTTGTTATCGTTACTCAATTGAGCATTTACCCATCGGTATCTATAGCCAAACTTTTTATCCGTTTCATTGTGTAAGAATTTTTCTAACTTAGCACCAGTTTTAGCTTGAACACTATCTGGGTCTGACGCAGTGATCACATATCTAACACGAAGATCTTCCATGTCAATATCACCAGCAGATAATATCATCTTAATTGGATGAGCACCCTTAGGTGCGATTACTGCTCGAGTTCTATCGACAATATTTCGTTTAGCTGTTCCAATATAACCAATTCTTTCATGGATTACTTCCTTTCCAATAATTTCAATATCGTCCACGTGAGCCCACTGATAACAACCATGAATGCTATTACCTGTAGGTTCAGAAGGCCCTGTAAATTTGCCATATTGTTTTAATAGCTTTTTATACATAGGATTAGACATAGTTGGAACTTCTTCCGCTGTAATCCAATCGGTTACTTTTACAATTTTATCTAACATTAGAATCCTACCTGTTCTGCTAATAATTCTTCGTCTGATTGATACTCTGCTTGTGTTCCATCGTCAACCTTAGTGTAAAGATCTAGGAATGCAGCTTTGGTATCGTCATCGAAGCGTGCGATACACAACTCAATTGCTTTTAGTTTATCTTCAAAGATTGAGAAGGTTTGTACAATGTGACACAAACGACGAGTTGAGATTACCTCGTCTACGCCATCATCATAGAATGTTTTGCGAATAATGTCAGCCCATGTAACAAGCTTTTCAGCAAATGTTTCGTCTGATGAACCAAACTTTTCCATATGCTTAAGAACAATCTTTTTCTCAGTCTTAGCTGATGGGAACTGTTGATCAATTGCTACGGTGAATCGCTCAAGGAAAGCATCATCGATGATAGAAGCAGCTACGAATCGACCATCCTCTGAACCTTTGCCTTTTGTGTTAGCGGTTGCTATAACATTGAATCCAGGCGCTGGAGATATAGTTTCACCTGTTTTCTTAATGAGTACAGGCTTGCCTTCAAGTATACCTTGCAAGCACATAATTTTATTTGTAGCTCTATCGATTTCATCGAGCAATAGAATCGCGCCGTTCTCCATAGCTTTAAGAACTGGTCCTTTAGAGAAGACAGTCTCTCCATTGATGAGTCGGAAGCCGCCAAGTAAATCGTCTTCATCTGTCTCTGGATTAATTTGTACACGTATGAATTCCCTCTTTGCTTTTGCAGCTGCTTGCTCAACCATGAATGTTTTACCATTACCAGATAGACCAGAGATGTACACAGGGTAGAACATTTGTGATTTGATAATCTTACCAATATCACTGAACGAACCCCAGGGAACAAATGTTGGATCAATTTGAGCAATGGTTGTTTCATCGTTTACAATTGACTGCATTGATAGTTTAGCTTCTTCTTTCGAAAAAGTCTCTCGCATTGGTATAATCATTGCACTTAGATCGTAAGTACCAGTTGCTACTCGGTTCTCAGAATCTAACAGTGCACTCCAATCTGATCGCTTATATCCTAACGACTGACCAACTTCAACGATAACTTTCTTCTTGAACTTGGTAGTATCAGGATATAGCTTTGCCAACTCTTTGACAATGTTTTGTGTGGAAATATTCAATTGACTCATAATAAAAGGTTCCTGATTAATTTATGGTACTATTATAACATGCTAAGCACATATTGTACACATGTTTCTTATAATAGTTTGTTATATCCTTATAACTTTTTATGCTACTGCCTTTCCAAATTTAGTTAGTAGCACTTTGTTTGTTTTCTTGCTTTGTGAGTACTTCTTGAAAGCTGTACCGATAGCTTTATCCGTAGCGTTGTGATCAACCTCAAAGTCATCAGCATCGGCTGAAAGATTTTTACCGCCTTTCACCATATAGTACTCATCGTAACCAAATACATTTTGAACGTTAACGCATTTGTTCTTTTTGTATTCTTTGTTGTACATCTTTCTGGCTTGCTCTGAGTTATAATCGTATGATCCAGTTTCGAATGAAAGTGCGTTTAGTCTCCACTTCCACTCGCGATTATCGTCTGCCATAAAGAATCCGATATTGTTAGTTCCGTGCTTCTTCTTCAACGCTTTTAGAATAGATGTGGTAATATTCTTTGGACGATTATCTTTTGACTCTGCCCATACGCCACCAACATTAATTTTGATCTCACGATTAGTACTGGTAAGATCTGCATCCGTGTCGTAATGACCGTGACACTGAAGTCTGTTAGCGTCTCCGTCAGTAAAGGTTATGAAATTTAACTTCTGCACTGCATGCTTAGATTTGAATCTTTTAATCACTGTATCAAATGCCATAAGTGCTTGATTCAAAGGAGTTGAACCCCAGTCTTCAGCATTACCCTTTGGAGTATCGTCCCAGTGAGTAGACTTTGTTCTAGCATATAACCATTTAAGTGCACCTTCAAACTCTGATTTCTTTAGTCTTGAGTGAATCAACTGTGTAACACATACGCCATCTAAGTCTACGTGGCCTGGTGGTACATGCAGTGGATTTTCTCTGTGCCATATCGCATCAAACTTCTTATTGGTTGAAGTGAATGCATAAACCTCAAATGGAATTGCTACAGCTTTACAGAATAGAATAGTGTGAATCACCTGTTCCATTACTTGCTTCATTGAACCTGACATCGAGCCAGAGTAATCAATTAATAGTAGCATTCCGTGATCTTTAGCATCAGCCAACTTAGTTTGCTTTAGGAAAATATCGTCGTTGGTTCTGTATGACCAAAGTTTATTCACATCAATAGAACCGGTTTTAGCTGTAGTAGCTCTAGAGTATTGATATGCTGCTTTACGCATCTCGAACTCTCGTACCGCAACTTGTACTGATTTCTTAGTTTCTTTAATGTACTTGTTGAATCCCCACTTTGGGTTGTTCCACCTTTCCATCATATCCATATAGTACTTGCTTTCACTTACAGTTTCTGCACGTTGGTCCATCAACTCAGGGAAATCAATTATAGCGTGTTTTGCAAGAGTTTTATCAAATTGGCTAATGACTAATGGTTGTTTACCTTGATCGTCTGAATCAAGTAGTTCACCTTCTTTACTTCTGAACATCTGGTCTGTAATAGAAGTATCTTCATCGTACTCTGGTTCAGGCGATGCTTCATTGGTTGATTCTGAATCATCTTCGTCTGATGACTCTTCGTCACCTGCTGAGCTTTCTGCTTCTTCCTCTTCACCATCTTCTGCATCTTTATCTGATACCTTAGGTGATTCGCCAAATAATTCTTCTAGCTCTTCGTCAGTAGCTTCAACTTCTACGTTTGTTTCTTCTTGAGTAGTCTCTTCCTGAGCAGCTTCTTGTTCTGGAGTATCCAATAGTTCTGGCTCATTCTCTTTAGTATAAGCAAGAATATCACGTACCAATTCTACTACTTCTTCGAATGTATCTGTTGTGATAGCACGATCAAAGTATACTTTTTCTTCCTTAGTGAATGGAACATCTAGTAATGGACCAATCTTAGCTTTTAGATTGATCTTATCAATTAGTTTGATTTCGTTCCAATCATACTGTGAGATATCGCCAAAGAAGCCTTTATCGAATAACTTCTTGTAACCACGTGAGAAACAACCAACTAGGCCAGGGTAACGACTCTGGATTTTTCTTTCAATACGAGCATCTTCGATAACGTTAATGTATGAACGAGGACAACCTTCTAGTTTCTCTTTGCTATCGTGCCAACCTTCATATGGAGTTTCAAGCGCATGACCAACTTCGTGGCCGACTAGAAGATCGTATTCGTCTTTGCTCATATCCTTCCATAGTGGAAGACCAAGTGATCTGTTCTTAATATCGAACCAAGCAGTTTGGTAGTTACCGTGCTGAATAGTAATATTCTCTTTAGCCAGTAGCTTAGGTAACATTGAATTTTGATACTGAATCATAACTTCTCCTTTAATATGGTACTATTATAACATAAAGAAGCATGCTGGTACATATGTTTCTTATACCATTTGTGAATATATGTATAACTAAAAGTTATAAGGTTTGAAGCTAGCTGGGTCCGTATGCATGTTTATTCGCTACCTTTTCGTATCTACGCAAAATAACACGGCCATCTGGATCACGAGTTACCACAAAGGTTTCTCCAACGCTAAGCTGCATATCCTTAATACACAGCTCATCGTCAAATTCAATTCCGTCTTCGGTAATAAAAAAATCATAGTCTTTGAATTTCATTACGCTTTCCTTAAGCAATCTTTGAGAAGTTTTTAGATTTAAAGAACTCGATCTTAGATCTAAATTTGTTTTCTAGAATATCACCCTTGTGAGATATGATGAAGACGTTTGTGCCATTTTCTAGTGTTTGTAGAATTTTGGTTAGGTTGTCAATACCATCATTATCTAAACTACTATCGAATGTTTCATCAAGAATGAGAAGATTCGTTGCTGCGCTATTCTTCATTTTGGCAACCTGGCGCCAGGTGAATAGTAACGCTAAATCGATACGTTGCTTTTCACCCTCAGAGAATGATGCATAATTAAATGAATCTCTATGGCGCGATCTGATTGTTTCATTGAAGTTTTCATCTAAATGGAAAGCAACAAAGAAGTCTAGAATCTGCAGATAGTTATTGATTAACCTATTCATAACAGGAAGATATTGTTTGATCACCTTCGTTTTGATACCAGTATCCTTCAGCATCTCACCAATAACTTCATTATAGGTTCGTTCTTCTACATATTCTAGCTTCTTCTCAGTAATGGCTTGTTTGGACTGTCTATAAGTCGACAGCTCCGTTTTAGCTTTACTGGTGTCTCCAGTTTGAGATGTTAACTGATTAATGTCCTTTTGAACTTTGTCGATCTCTTGTTGTAACAAAGAGATCTTCTCGTTATTGGAATTAATCTTCTGTTGCCGTTGTCTCAGTTGGTTCAGATTGTTAGATATCTGTTGACCCTCTTTCTCAGTGGTTGTCACCTCCCGTGATAAATTTAGAAGAGTTTGTTGGACATCGGCTGCAGATGTTTTGATGCTGGATAATTTATCAGACTTTATCTTCGCATCTATTTCTTGGTCGCACGTAGGACAATTGTCGTTATCCTCGTAAAACCTAGCCTCTTTGACAAGAGACTTTATGTTATCATTCAACCCTTTCTCAGCAGACCGAACTTCAGTCATACGTTCCATAAAGGTTTTGTGATTCTTTTCCTCCTGGCCAATAAGAGTCGTCAGATTCTTACCGAGGCCTTGAGATTCTTTAAAGGTCTCATCTATTGATTGCTTATATGCTTCAATAGATTCTCTCTTACCTTCAATCTGTTCTTTATTAAGAGATTCTAAACTCTTGATGTACTTACTCTGCGATTCCATACGAGTATTTAGAATATCAATATTGTGGTTGATATCCGTAAGTTCGTCTTTAATCTTAGAGTTACGTTCTTTTAGTAGAGCATTCATTTTACTAAAGATATTGATATCCAATAGATCTTCAATAACAGCTCTACGAGACCAAGCAGGTAGTTGCATAAAGGGAATGAATGAACTACTACCTAGTACAACTACTTGGTGGAAACTCTTATGGTTTAGTTTAAGAATGTTTGTTTCTAAGAACTTTTGGAAATCCCTAGCGTTAGATGCTTGGTTAATCTGATTTCCATTCTGCCATATCTCAAACTTACTTGGCTTAATGCCACGTATAATCTTAAACTGTGAGTTACCAATATCAAACTCAACTTCGACTTCAGTACCCTTTTTATTAATAGAGTTAATCAGCTGGTTCTTACCAATGTCGCGATGAGACTTACCAAAAAGACCAAATGATAAAGCATCTAGTAAAGTAGATTTACCAGCTCCGTTTTGGCCTACAATAAGAGTCGTTGGTGATTTGTCTAATCTAATTTCAATTGGGTCAGTGCCCGTGGATAGAAAGTTTTTCCACTTACATGATTTAAAATGTATCATACAACCTCAAGGTTTTGTGCTTCAGTATATAGTTTTCTTAATTCAATTTTCAAGTGATCTTTATCTAGATCTGTTTCGACTGCTTCAACATAAGAATCAAGTAGAGTGGTGGTATCTTCTAGTGAGACCTTTTCGTCTTCTACACTTTCACCTAGATATTCTTCGAACGACTCTGCAATCTTAAGTTCATATGTTTCAATGCTTTGTAAACGATCGACAAACTGGTCAAACATGTACAAGTCATTTTTATTTATAACGATCAGTTTAATGAACTTTTGCTCATACTGAGAGACGTCAACTTTGCTGTAATCGGTTGTCTTATCGTCATAGATGATTTTCTTAAACATAGTGATTGGATTACGCACTGGAGTAATCTCACGAGTTTCCGTATCCAAAATGTGGAAGTACTTTGGATCATCAACATCAGCCCATGTAAATTCCATCTGACTACCTAGATAATGTACGTTCTCTTGGTGTGATTTGGTGTGGAAATGGCCAGAGAGTACCATTTCAAAACGATTAAAGATATCAGCATTCATACCGTGTGGATTTGGTATACCTGCCATCATATCAAAACCTTTTAGTTCCAAATGAGCACCAAGAATAGAAGCTTCACAGTTCATAGCAAAGTCAACGTATTCTTTATAGTTAGCATTATTGATCCAAGGGATTACAGCAACGCCTAATCCATCATAATCAATTACTGTAGGCTCCATATGTATGTTGACATTTGAAGTAAAATAGCCGAGCAGTTCTTTGAGGCTACACAACTCGTTAGTATTTTTGAAATACACATCATGGTTACCAGGGATGATATCCATAGTAATACCAGCATTCCGCATAGGTTCAAGAAAATGTTTGCGATTTTGATTGAGAGCTTTAAAATTGACGAATTTCCTGTGCTCATAGTAATCTCCTAAGTGTAGAATATTCTTAATGTCGTGCTCTTTTAGATAAGGAAAGAATACCTCTTCATAGAATCTTTCCTGGTACTTTAAGAATATATCAGATGAGTTTCTGACACCGCAATGGGTATCATTTAAAATAGCTACTTTCATATTACACCATAAATAGTTCTAGTTTTTCGGCCTGTGCTTTCTCTTCCTTAGCAAACTGTTTAACTGCTGCGTCCTTAGTCTTAACTTGAGAGATTCTTTGTCTAAGTGTATCAACATAAGCTTGAGTTTCAGCAGCACCTTCAGCATCCATACCCATAGCAACAAAATCTTCTACACCCATACGTTCAATGAATCGAAACTTAATATCTTGTTGTTTCTTTTCCTTTGTGATTCTACGGATAAAGGCAAAGTAGCAAATCTGAGTAAAGTACGAGAATGCGTTAGGTCGGCCTGTTCGAGTAGCTGTTTCAATATTGTAGTTGCCGATAGCTCTTAGACAATTCTCAACCGCATCCATTACCATCTCTTCACGATAAGTATACCGAACAAAGTTCGGTCTGTGAGACAGGCCTTCGGATATTTTCATAAAGCAGGTTGCGATGTAATCTGTTACCTTAGGTATTTCACTATCAGCTTCTCTAGCTTCATTTACAGTTTCTACGTATTCGACAACTGCTAGAGAGAATTTCTTGTTGTCTACGTAATGTGGTCGTTGCTTAGCTTTTGATGTCATTGGTCTTCTCCATAATTATGTCTATTATAACACAGTTAAGCGTAAAAGTAAACAATTATTTGCAATTAATTTATTTTGCATTTATTTTGTCAAAAGGGTGTACATTTGTGAGAAAGTATGATATAATATAGTTGTTACCGGGGAGGTTAGGGGTATACTATAATTCTTAATGAATAGTTGTAGTCTTAGTCTTAGGTGTGAGTTCAGGTTCATCATCATTGTCAGTAATATCACGATTAATTTCAATTAGATCTTCAAGTAATTCTTGATACGTTTGTACGAGAGGAGCCTTGCTCCGATCGTTAACTATTTCTTCAACATATGCTTCAGCTATCTCTTCATGAACTGGCACGTGTTGAATAATTCTACTATGGAATAACTTAAAGCTTTTTTGAGGAGAAAGTGGAAACCATTTAGTTAGATGGTAGTTTCCAGTTACATTATTGACGAGAGCAAGTGGACTTTCGACGATATAGTTATCAGCATTCTTTGCAACTAATACCGCAATAATATCATCGCCGTTAAGAAGTTTGAATTGTCTTATTTGTCCAGTATCCATAGTATTATATATGCCTTAGATTTTTACATCATAAAGTTTGTATTTGAATTTCTCTTTTGCGTATATCTTAATTCGTTCAGCTGCGTGGTTAAGCGTGTAGTTCTTCTTAGACTTCCAATGAAGATCATCAGCTATATCAAATACCTTAGTTGCTCTACCATCAGCAGACTTTCTTAAACCTCGTCCGATGCTTTGAAGAACCCTAATTTGCGACTTACTCGGTGAAGCAAATATGATATTGTGTAGACGCTTAATATTGATACCAGTAGAAAAAGTGCCCATACTAGCAACAATGATCGCATTATCTTGGGTTTCCGTAATCGCTCGAATCTCTTCCCTTGTGTCCACATCGGTTTCACCTGAGACATAAAATAGTTTCCTTTCGTTTCTTGGTAGCGCATCAAACTTTTCTCTTAGCATATTGTGCAATGGCTTACCATGCTTATCTACGTATTGGAATAAGATTAAAGTATTACCTTCTAAGTCCATTCCTAGGTTTGCTATAAAGTTATTTCGCGGTTCATATGTTACAATAAAATCCATCTCAGCTTGATAGTCTTTCTTCACGACTTCTCTACAGATTTCGTCTTTGTACTTTAATAGTAGCACATCTATCTGCAAGTCTGCGAGTGCTTTATCGTCAATAAGTTTCTTAGTTGTGGTTACCTTATGGACTGGTCCAAACAAACCCTCGAGTACTAGCTGATGAGTTTGAGTACCATCAAGTGTACCAGTCGTTCCCATTCTATATTCTGCATTAACACATTTTTCTAAGATAGCAGTAAGAGACTTAGCCTTAAAGTTATGTGCCTCATCGCCGATTACCATTCCATAGTTTTGGAACCATGGAGCTCGTTCTTTATAGATTGATTGCCAAGTGGTAATAATAACTCGTTGCTGTAGGTTATACTTCTCACGACCAGAGTAAATCTTATGGCAATTTTCCTCAGCGCTCCATTCGTCATACTGTGAATAGTCTGCAAAGTCTGAGTACATCTGTTCTACCAATGACGTAGTGGGTACGATCAGTAGTACATTTAAATCACTAGAATCTAAGAAGGCTCTCATCGCCATATAAATGATCAGTGATTTACCAGATGCTGTAGGTGAAAGCAATAGGGTTTTCTTATTAGAAAGTGCATGCTCTAATGCTGCTAATTGGTAATCACGTGGCTCAATCTTTTGGCCAGCAGCAGTAAGTGTTAATCCATCGGTAATGTAAGATGTTTCAATCTTTTGTATAGCGTCTGGTCTACCAAATGCTGAGTTCTCTACTACAATCTCATATTGTCTAGCATCAGCAAACTCTTTAAGATACTTGTATAGACCACAATATAAAGTTTTCTTTCTCTGGTCAAATAGTCTTATTTTGCCGTCCCACATTCTATTTTTATATGCTGGCATAAACTTATAGCCAGGAACGAAGAAGCAGAAATGTTCAGATAGTTCCATTTCTATACTAGGTTCGGTTTGAATATGCAGAAAAACTTCGTTTTTCTTTGTGATTACTATTTGGTCCAAGTTATGATTCCATCACATAGTCTATAGGTATATTTATTAGTCGTTAAAGTAACGCCATCAAAATGCTTTATGTTCTCTTTTGAGTTCTCTTTGATAAAGTCTTTAAACTGAGTTAAAGAATGCCATCTTCCATTCTTTTTCTCTATATTATCTATAAGGGTCATACGCCACTCGTAAATTTGTGCCAGTCAATAGCATTCTTAATAGACTGATGTCGCCACTTAATGTTATCCATTATTTCTTTAAGAGTATCTACAAGCTCTTGAGTGTATTGCATTTTAGCTTGATGCTCTTGAATTAATGGATCTGAGTCGTACCATTTATCCATATCACCTTTTAGAACTGTAAGACCATTTAGTGGGTCAGGACTCCAGCCTTTGCTTGATAATTCTTCCTGTGATAGTTTACCGTTGTAATGCATAAACTTATCACGTAGAAGCACCTTAAAGTCAAGGTCTAATTTTTTAAGTTTTAGTTTGTTTATGGAGTATAGTTCTAGATATTTGCTGTGAAGTTTAGCAGATTCACGGGATGCATCACCAAGATTCATTTCATCTATAACAGAGTCTTTCTTCCACATTTCAATAATCGATTCTAAATTGTTCATAATATTCTCATGTTGTACTTATATGTATACCTATTATAACACAGGTAAACTCAAATGTACAATGTTTTATAGTATTTCAAAGTTGGTATACTTAAACGATACCGTAGCTTGCAAATATTCTAGTGATTCATTCTGTGAGTTAAATTCCAAGCTATCTAATGAAGTTGGAAAGATGCCGTTGAATTTAATTTTCTTTGATACGTTATTATGGCTATTGAAGATTAGTAACTCAGCATCTTCCGCTACATCGCCCTGCTTAATTGAATCGTGCATCCAATTAAAAGTTTCAATATAGTTTTCCATATCTTCAGTGACATTGAAGACTACAGTTAATGGAGAAAAATTTAATCTATCTCCGGCCACCGCATGGTTTACTCCACGGAACGGAAGCGAAGCCTCTGATAAATCGATAGAAGGTAAAGTTACTCCAGTGCAGAAGTATTCTATATTTCCATATTTTTCTCTATTGATTATAAGCTGAAAGCCAATAGGGGATAGAAAATTTTTATTTGTAGTTAAATTAGCCATAATAGTATTTATATCTTTTGTTGTCTCAATACTATTTATAGGCAATAAAAAGGGACCCCGAAGGATCCCTTAATACTAATAGTTTAACTAACTAACTACGATCCTACTTGTGCAGCACCGTTGATGTTAGAAACACCGAAGATACGGAAGTAATCATTACCTCGAGCATCAAGATCGCCCACGAATGGGTTAGCAACCATACCATAGCGAGTCTTAAATCCGATACGTGGCTGGAAGTCGTTCTCACCAACTGCTTTAACCATTTGTAAAGGTACATATGGGCAGTAGAAGATACCAGCATCGTATGGGTTAGAACCACGATAGCCAACAGTTACGTAATCAGTTGTTGCATATGGATCAACATATACTTTGATGCCTGAAGGTAGAGTACCAGCGAAGGTATTACCAGTAGGATCTACATTTAATGATCCTGCACCGTTATAATCCAAAGTGCCAGAAGATGCAAGTACTGAAGCAACGTTAGCAGAACAGATAACATAGTTACCTTTACCACGACGAGTTGCAGTAGCAATTGCGTTAGCTTGTACTTCGATGTGCATTAGAAGTGACTTAGCCTTTTCACCCTGCCAGCGACCGTCTGCAGCGTCAAGATCAAATGCACCTGCAGTTGCTCCACCGCCTGTACCAGTAGCGCCCGACAGTTTAGCTGTTTTGTTGACAGTACGTACAACTTCACGGTTGATTTCAGCAAGAATCTCTGAAGAAAGGATGTTAGCCAACTCGCCTTCAGCGTCTAGACCGTGGATTGCTTTAAGATCTTGAGCAAGTTCCATA
>ERZ1048068.296-NODE-296-length-45962-cov-7.493127_pt1 | contig 45962 bp, 35 predicted proteins | sample MGYA00383098_ERZ1048068 | MGnify/ENA primary metagenome ERZ1048068 (study PRJEB29581, sample SAMEA5548368) | metagenome | biome: marine; feature: coastal; material: water | depth 1 m | study: Short-term variability in the microbial, nano- and picoplankton dynamics...
TGTCTAAATATAAGGGAATTGGATCATTTGGGTAAAATAATTCTTCCAATCTTTTTGCTATGCCAATAATCGCAATTTTTGAACGCAAACCAAGGGCGTCCAAACTTTTTAAAGCTGCAGACAATTGGCCTTTACCCCCATCAATAATCACAAGCTGAGGAAGGGGTTTTTTTTCTTCTAATAAACGTTTGTAACGTCGATAAACAACCTCTGTCATTGAGGCAAAGTCGTCTGGACCCTTTACAGTTTTGATGTTAAAATGACGGTATTCTTTTTTGCTGGGTTTTGCATTTCTAAAAACCACACAGGCGGCAACTGGATGCGTTCCTTGAATATTTGAATTATCAAAACATTCAATATGGGTGGGAGCGTCCTTGAGCCGAAGATCTGATTTCATTTGTGCCATGATGCGTTTCACATGACGATCCGGATCTGTAATTTTAACTTGTTTCAATTTTTCTAAACGTTGGTATTTGGCATTGCGCAAAGACAGATCTATAAGCTGCTTTTTATCCCCAACTTTCGGGACCGTACATTTTAAATTAGACCCCAATTCAAGCTTAAAAGGCAAATAAAGCACTTTGGATTGCAACTGAAATCTTTGACGCATTTCCATTATGGCTAAGGTCAAAAGTTCTGCATCTGTTTCGTCCAGCTTTTTTTTCAATTCCATGGTATGTGCCCTAATGATGGCGCCATGAGATACTTGCAAGAAATTGACATAGGCATAGCTCTCGTCACTAACAATGCTGTACACCTCGACATCACTAATTTTTGGATTCACAATGGTCGACCTGGCCTGATAGTGCTCCAAAATTGTGAGTTTCTCTTTAAAAGATTGGGCTTCTTCAAATTGATTCAAATTAGAAAACTTAAACATTTCATCTCGAAGTGTTTTTTTGATATTACCGAGTTTGCCATTTAATATTTGCTTTACAAATCGCATGTTTTCCATATAGTCCTTTTCAGAAATATAATCCCGTGTCAGTGTTTTGGGACGCTCTGCAAAACCCAGCACAAGGAAGTGTCCTTGATGGCTGTGTGTTCTTAAAAAAATGTCCGTTTCAGAATTATTTATTTTCTTTTGAGAAAAATTATAGTTTTCTATGCGAATTGGATACAGCGACTTTATCAAATTAATGATGGTATTTACAACCTTAACGCTGGAATAGGGACCAAAATACTCAGATCCGTCTTTGATAACACGACGGGTGGAAAATACTCTTGGAAACCGTTCGTTTTTTATACAAATCCATGGGTAGGACTTGTCATCTTTGAGCAGTACATTATACCGTGGTTGGTATTTTTTGATAAGGTTATTTTCCAGCAAAAGAGCATCGGTCTCAGTCGCGACAACAATGTGCTTAATGGATCTAATTTTCTTAACTAAAACATGAGTCTTAGCCTGGTCGTGATTCTTGTTAAAGTAAGAGCGAACGCGTTTTTTTAAGTTCTTGGCTTTACCAATGTAAATAATCTTGTCTTTGACATCAAAAAACTGATATACTCCAGGACTGTTGGGGAGTGTTTTGAGTTGTATTACGATGCTGAGTGGCGCCATAATATCAAAGGTATACTAATTCTTAATATCCTAAAAATCGATACTACTTTTTTAGTATATTGTTGCAAAATTAAAGGCCATTTACATCATGAATATTGTCATTTTATCAAGAAATAAAAATTTATACTCCACACGAAGGCTTGTTGAGGAAGCGGAAGATCGGGGGCATAATGTTCAGGTCATAGACCCTTTGAATTGTGACTTGATCATTGAGAAAGAAAAGCCATCGATTTATTACAAAGACAGATACCTCAACGATGTAGATGCCATTATCCCAAGGATTGGGGCTTCAGTGACTTTCTATGGATGTGCAGTGGTACGTCAGTTTGAAATGATGAATGTATTTTCTACCGTTTCTTCTGATGCCATCATTCGATCTCGCGATAAATTACGCAGTTTTCAGCACCTTTCGAAAGGGGGAATAGACATGCCGAAAACCGTTTTTACAAATTACTCCAAAGACGTTGAAGAAGTTATTGAACTTGTAGGGGGAACCCCCGTAGTTATAAAACTATTGGAAGGAACGCAAGGTCTTGGTGTTGTTCTGGCGGAATCTAAAAATGCAGCGGAATCTGTTTTGGAAGCCTTCAATGGCTTACAGGCAAGAGCCTTGGTTCAAGAATATATTTCCGAGGCAAAAGGGGTGGATGTCCGTGCTTTTATTGTAGATGGCCAAGTTGTTGGCGCTATGAAACGCCGCGGTAAGCCTGGTGAATTTCGTTCTAATTTACACCGTGGGGGTACCTATGAATATTACAGAATGTCAGAACCTGAACTAAAAATCGCTATCAAATCGGCACGACAACTAAAGCTCCCTATTTGTGGGGTAGACCTTTTGCAATCCAAAAGAGGGCCGCTAATTATGGAAATCAATTCCACACCTGGTCTGGAGGGGATTGAAGGCGCTTCAGAAAAAAACATTGCTAAAGCGATCATTACATTCATTGAAAGAAACAGACGTTGATGAATTCACACAATTCAGTATTACACATTTTAGGAGAAAAGATTGCAGCAGGCGAATCTCGGGAAATTAATTTTCATGTGGCTAAGCTTCACACACAAACAAGTGTGGAAGTACCGGTCATCATCAACCGTTCTAAAAAGCCTGGGCCTGTGGTGCTCTTTACAGCAGGCATTCACGGTGATGAGGTAAATGGGGTTGAAATTGTAAGACAATTGATTGCAAAGGGGATTAATAAGCCCAAAAAGGGAACCATCATATGCATCCCCGTTTTAAATATATTTGGGTTTTTGAATAAATCGCGGGAACTTCCAGATGGTCGGGATTTAAACCGTGTTTTCCCAGGCTCAAAAACAGGTTCATTGGCCAGTCAAGTAGCTTATAAATTGATGCATGAAATCATTCCGCAAGTCGATTTTATCATTGATCACCACACTGGCGGTGCAGGACGTTTTAATGCCCCTCAAATTCGAATTATCAAGCAAGCCCCAAAACTCAAAAAATGGGCCAAAGCCTATGGTGCGCCCTTTGTTGTTTACTCAAAAAAAATCCCTAAATCACTTCGAAGTGCTTGTGATAAAATGAACATTCCAATGATACTTTTTGAAGGTGGTAAATCAAATCACATTGACAGATTAGTGACCAATTCAGGGGTAAATGGCGCCAAACGTATCTTGAACCACCTGGGCATGCTGAGTTCAAAATTCAAGGTTTCAGATCCTAAAAAACAAATCATTTTCATTGAGGAAAGTAAATGGATCAGAGCCAAGACTTCTGGGTTATTCCGCCCGTCAATAAAGCTGAATTCAAAAGTTGAGAAGGACACTGTACTAGGCTATATTACAGATGCGTATGGGAAATTCAACCAATCCATTAAAGCCGATTGTGTGGGCTACGTTATAAATATTAATGAAGATCCCATTGTTTACAAAGGCGACGCTTTGTTTCGCTTTTCTACAAAAACGACTAGATGAAAAAACAATCCCTAAGAACGGCGTACAAGCAGAAGCGCAAATCACTGATGCCTTCAACCATTAGTAGCTTGAGTTTAGAAATTGCCAACCAAGCGCTAAAACTACCCATTTGGGAAGCTTCTTTTCACCATCTTTTTTTATCGATTAAACCCCTAAAAGAAGTTGAAACAGAACCACTCTTAAGTATATTGTATGGAAGAGACAAAAACATTGTCATTCCAAAAAGTGATATTTTAAGTGGTGAAATGAGCCATTATTTACTAACGGACAATACGACGATTAAACCAAATATATGGAACATACCGGAGCCCCAAGATGGAGTGCAAATTGAAGCCTCAAAACTTGAGGTGATTTTTGTGCCTTTGCTGGCGTTTGATAAAGTTGGGCATCGGGTCGGCTACGGCAAAGGATTCTATGATGGATTTTTAAAAAATTGTCCTAATGCCGTGAAAATCGGACTCTCCTTTTTTGAAGCTGATGAAAAAATTAAAGACATTCGCCCCGATGATATTGCATTGGATTATTGTCTTACACCAAATCAGATTTATCAATTCTGAAAGAAGCATCTTTTGAGCTCTTATGACCCATATTACATAAAATTAGCAGACCAACTCCGGTACTAATGGCCACATCTGCCACATTGAAAACTGGGTTGAAAAATGTAAAATAATGGCCACCTATAAATGGGAACCATTCTGGAAAATAACCCTTGTAGATTGGAAAGTGAAGCATGTCAACAACATTTCCATAAAACAAACTGCCATAACCTTTATCTGCAAAAAGTACGGCCTTTTGACCAAGACTGTCATTGAAAATAATCCCATAAAAAACCGAATCTAAAATATTACCAAGTGCACCAGAAAATACCAACGTAACCGCCAAAATTAAAATCCGATAAGCTTGCTTTTTAACAAGCCCAAACAACCAATAGCCAATACCAATAAGGGCTAAAATTCTAAATATTGTAAGATATAACTTAGCAGATTTATCGGAAAAAAATGATGTGAAATCAGAGAGTTTTGCACCCCAGGCCATGCCATCGTTTTCTACAAAAAGAATTTTAAACCAATTGAAAATGACAAGCGCTTGACCAATCTCAAAATGAGTTTTAATGTAAATTTTAGAGCATTGGTCAATGAAAAGTACGGTAAGAATAATAGCGAAAACTTGTTGTTTCGTCATATTATTTTTGCATGTTCTTTGCTTCAATACTAAGAGTGGCATGGGGTACGAGGTCCAAACGCTTTTTGTTGATCAGCTTTCCTGTCACGCGACAAATACCATAGGTTTTATTCTGAATTCGAATCAAAGCATTTTTTAAATCTCTAATAAATTTTTCTTGGCGAATTGCCAATTGCGCATTGGATTCTTTACTCATAACCTGACTGCCTTCATCAAAAGCTTTAAAAGTCGGAGAGGTGTCTTCGGTGCCATTGTTAAGATCGTTCATATAAGCACTCTTGATCAATTCTAAATCGTGTTGCGCCTTTTCAATCTTCTTTAAAATCAGTGTTTTAAATGCTTCTAGGTCTTTATCAGAATATTTAACAGGTGTTTCCATAGCCTTTTATTTTATGTGTTTTTTAATTAATAACTTGGTGGTAATCGCATCAAAATTGACCTCAATCCCATTTTCAAGTTCGTTTACTGTGTGTAGTGTGTGTGTTAATGTTTCAGCTTTAATGTACTCTAAGTTATTTTGAACAGCTTTGTCCATAAATTCATTATTTAAAATAAAAACATCAATCACATCTGTGACTTCAAAACCTGAATCTTTTCTTAAATTTTGAATTCGATTTACTAGCTCACGTGCAATGCCTTCGGCCTTCAAGGCCGCTGTAATTGTCACGTCCAAGGCGACAGTTACAGCACCTTGGTTGGCAACAAGCCAGCCCTCAATGTCCTGAGAAGAAATCTCTACATCGCTGAGTTGTAAATTAATACTTTTTCCATTAATTTCAAGGGCTAAAACCCCTTTTTCTTCAATTTTTTGGATATCATCCGCATCAAATTTCTGAATGGCCGCCACAACTTGTTTCATGTCTTTTCCAAAACGCGGACCTAAAACCTTAAAATTGGGCTTAATTTGTTTGACTAAAATATCAGAGGCATCCTCCAAAAGCTCCATTTCTTTAACGTTTACTTCGTGTTTTATCAAATCAGAAATGGCAATAATTTCTTCTTTTTGTGCTTTGGAATTAATGGGAATCATGATTTTTTGTAGGGGTTGTCTCACCTTTATTTTTTCTTTGGCTCGTAAGGAGAGTACCAAAGACGAAATTAACTGCGCTTGGGCCATTTTATGCTCAAGAGCTTTGTCTATGAGCTGAGCATTTGAATTTGGAAATTCTGACAAATGTACACTGTCATATGGCTCTAATTTTGTAGGAGTCACCAAATCTAAATACAAGCGGTCCATAAAAAAGGGTGCGATAGGAGCGCCAAGTTTTGAAAGCGTAAGCATGCAAGTAAATAGCGTTTGATAGGCAGAGATTTTATCTGCTTCATATGCCCCTTTCCAAAAGCGTCTTCGGCTCAGGCGAACGTACCAATTGCTAAGAAGCTCTTGCGTAAATTCAGAAATTTCTCTAGCTGCTTTTGTGGGCTCATAATTGGCATAATGGGTGTCTACTTTTTCAATAAGCGTGTAGAGTTCGGACAAAATCCAACGGTCAATTTCTGGGCGCTGCTCGTGTGGAATGGCGGGCTCAGAGTTGTTAAATCTGTCAATATTCGCGTAAAGCGTGAAAAAAGCATAGGTGTTGTAAAGCGTTCCAAAAAATTTACGCTTGACTTCATCAATTCCATCCACATCAAATTTTAAATTATCCCAAGGATTGGCATTACTGATCATATACCAACGCGTGGCATCGGGACCATAGGTAGCTAGGGTTTCAAAGGGGTCCGTGGCATTGCCCAAACGCTTTGACATTTTTTGACCGTTTTTGTCCAAGACCAGTCCGTTAGAAACCACATTTTTATAGGCAACGGAGTCAAAAACCATACTGCCAATCGCGTGCAGGGTATAAAACCAACCTCGTGTTTGATCGACGCCTTCTGCAATAAAATCGGCAGGAAAAGCTTTGTTGTTGTCAATGAGATCTTTATTCTCAAAAGGATAATGCCATTGCGCATAAGGCATACTCCCGGAATCAAACCAAACATCAATCAGATCACTTTCTCTGCTCATGGGTTGACCAGACGGCGAAACCAATGTAATGGCATCCACTATGTTTTTATGCAAATCAATTTTGGAATAGTTCATATCCGAGAAATCACCAACTATAAAATCTTCAAAGAGGGCTTCTGTCATTATCCCAGCGCTTACCGCTTTCTGCATTTCGTTTTTAAGTTCTTCAACAGAACCAATACAAAGCTCCTCTTTTCCATCCTCTGTGCGCCAAATGGGAAGTGGAATGCCCCAATAGCGAGAGCGAGATAAATTCCAATCGTTGGCATTTGCAAGCCAGTTGCCAAAACGGCCTTCACCTGTGCTTTTTGGTTTCCAGTTGATAGTTTGATTCAATTCAAACATCCGCTGTTTGACCTCTGTAATTTTAATAAACCAAGAATCTAAAGGATAATATAAAATAGGCTTGTCGGTGCGCCAGCAATTGGGGTAACTGTGCTTGTATTTCTCGACTTTAAACGCTTTGTTTTCAATTTTTAATTTAATTGCCAATTGAACATCTACGGACTTTTCTGGGGCTTGCCCTTCTGGATAATATTCATTTTTTACATATTGCCCAGCAAAGTCTGTGACTTCTTTTCTAAAACGGCCTTGTAAATCGACCAGCGGAACAAGATTGTCCAATTCATCCTTGACCAACATTGGTGGTATCTCAGGTTTGGCTTGTTTGGCCGCAATGGCATCATCTGCACCAAAAGTAGGCGCGGTATGGACAATTCCAGTGCCATCTTCAGTAGTCACAAAATCCCCAGAAATGATGTGAAATGCATTTTCTGGATGGTCATATGGCAAAGCATAATCCAACAATTGCTCGTATTTTATGCCCACCAAAGCATTGCCCATAACAGTACTTTTAACGCAATAAGGAATCTGTTTAGCATCCGCCTTGTACGCATCTAAGGCCGCCTCAGAGTCTGCCTTTTCATATTTCCCATTAAACTGTTTTGACAAGAGTGCTTTGGCCAAAATAACATTGATAGGTTCAAAAGTGTATTGGTTGAATGTTTTAACCAAAACATATTCAATTTTTGGACCCACAGTAAGCGCGGTGTTACTCGGCAATGTCCAAGGGGTTGTGGTCCAAGCCAAAAGATGAATATCACCTTCGTTTTTTAAAGCATTAGGAAGGGTTTCTGGAATTGCTTTAAACTGCGCCACAACCGTGGTATCGGTAACATCTTGATAGGTTCCAGGTTGGTTCAGTTCATGAGAGCTCAATCCGGTGCCTGCTTTAGGAGAATAAGGCTGAATCGTATAGCCTTTATAGAGTAATTTTTTGTTGTAAATTTCTTTTAAAAGCCACCAAACACTTTCCATATACTTAGGATCGTAAGTGATATAAGGGTCTTCCATATTGACCCAATAGCCCATTTTTTGGGTTAACTCGTTCCAAACATCAGTGTAGCGCATCACGGCTTTACGACAGGCGTCATTGTAGGCCTCTATAGAAATGGTTTTACCGATGTCTTCTTTAGTAATCCCCAATTCTTTTTCCACACCCAATTCTACAGGAAGACCATGGGTGTCCCAGCCCGCTTTACGCTTGACCTGAAAACCTTTCATGGTTTTATAGCGGGGGAAAATATCTTTAATGGTGCGTGCAAGAACATGGTGAACCCCAGGCAGACCATTGGCGGAAGGGGGACCTTCAAAAAAAACATAGGGTTTTTGTCCATCCCTTGATGAGATACTTTTATCAAAAATATCGTGCGCATGCCAATAGTCTAGCATTTGATCTGACAACTTTGGTAAATTCAATCCTTTGTACTCAGGAAAAACAGCGCTCATTGTTCTTTAATTAGTCAGCAAAATTACTAAATTTTAACATAACTAAGAGGTCTAAAAAAATGTATTTTCGGGAATCAATTTCGTTTTGGATATAAGTTTTGTTCCAGGTATAAGAAATGAAATGTATTTCTATAAAATATAAAACATAAGCCCCACTTTAAAGCTTTTCATATCCAATGGGTTATTATTTATAGAGACCGTCTCAAAAATAGGATTTAACCCATAATAAATAAACGCATTCCAATTGTTATAACCCGCACTCAGAGTAAGGCCATATTGCCATGGGCTCAGCTCTAAATCTCTGTAGATTGTCGTTTCATTGTTTGCCTTAAAAAAGGTTCTTGAAGTAAATATATAACTGGCTTTGATCCCTGTATAGATGCGCCAAAATTTATTGCTTTGGGCTGTCGAGGTACGCCACCTAAATTCAACGGGGATTTCAATGGCTTGATATGAAAATCGGTTTTTCTGATAGTTTTGCCCAGACATGAATTCGTAGTCAAAACTTCCATTAACATTTGGGGTAATTTTTAAATTTTGTGCAGATGAATTGAATGCATAACCAAGTCCCACCCCAACAGCAATATTCCGTTTTTTGTTAACTGGGAAATCTCGAATAAATCCTGCTTTGAGACCTGGAGAAAAATCAGTTTGTGTGTAGGCCTTGGGCGTATCTATAAGCGTATTGTATGTGACACCAAAATAAATCTGATCTTCTCTGTAAAGGGAATCAATAGCAATATCGGAGACGTTCTGTGAAAGCCCAATAAAAGGTAGTGTTGATAACAAAAATAAAATGCTATTTTTTAACATTTTTCAAAATTTATACATGAACTAAAAAAGGCATTCTGAACAGAACACCTTTTATATTTAAAAACAAGAGGGTAAATCAGTTGAAATTGGTTTCAACATCCCCAATCCCAGTTGTATAATTAATTTTTAAAGCATTGACTTTCCTGAGTTCTTGCTTTACATCTCCGACAATGCCCATGTTGGCTTCTCTGTCAACCTTTAGGGCAACGGTAAGGAAGGGTATTAATTCCTCTCTAAGTGCCGAGCGTTCTGCGCTGATAAAAGCACTTACGTCAGTTAATGATGCAAACTGATCGTTTAGTTGAATGCGAGCCTCCGTTCCAAATTTTTCATAGCCAGAACTTGGTTTTCCCATGTAAATATAACTGACTGGGTTTTTCTTATCTAACTTCTCAACTTGGTTGGCTACGGGAAGAGAATTCTGGATCTTTAGTGAATTTTCTCGCATTACAGTCGCTACCATAAAAAAGAACAGTAACATGAAAACAATATCTGGAAGTGATGCCGTTGAAATAGCAGGCAATCCTCCATCTTTTTTCTTTTTAAATTTTGACATATGCTATTCTTTTAAGATTGAATTTATTGAACTTCAGATAATTTTTGAGGGAACTCCAATTTAATTTGATCGATTAATGCCTTTAGCTTTTCCTTATTTCCAACAAAGCGCGCGTCTTTGTAATTCCCTTGCATTTGAGTGAAATTCATATCTCGGAAACCACGACTTGGGCCAATTTCTAAAGCGCGTCGGTTTCTAAGTACATTGTAAGCCGCTACTAATTCGTTTTGAACAGAAATATAAGCAGCATATGAGGTTTCACGCTCATTCTTCAAAGAAATGATGGCCTTGTCTGGATTGTCAGATGATCTTGGGTCTTTGTTCCCTTGGCAGTAATCACAAGTCTCATCTCCATTATTGTCCAAGAATTCAACAGCTGCATCTCTTAAATCCGCCACTTCCATTAGCTCATCCTCAACCAACAATTGGTCTTTGCCATTTAACAAGACTGTAAAAATATTTTTCTGCTTAATGATCGGTGGATCAATTTCTTCCATTGGAGGTAATTTTCTATTGATACCAGAATCTTTTTCAATGGTTGTAGTGACCAAGAAAAATATCAGGAGTAAGAATGCAATGTCGGCCATTGAGCCTGCATTCACTTCAGGAGCAGATCGTTTTGCCATAATTACTTATTTAGAGATTTTTTGACACCAAAAAATAACATGGTACATCCCGCAACAGAAGCAAGAGTGTAAAATAAATACAAGCCAGCACCAACAAGTTTGGACTGCGAAACAGACAGCATTGAGCCGTCCTTAAGCATCGTTTCGACACCAGATGCGAATACAAAATAACAAATGAGTGCCAATAAAATAAAGGCCCCAATAGCAATAAGTGTGTTTTTTAAACCTGCTGCATTGGATATTAAATTTGAAAACGTAAAGAAAACCACCGATAAAACAGCCGCTGCAAGGATAAAATAAGCGAGATACATGTAAGTACCAACACTTGCAGCCCCATCACCAGCCTTTATAGCGTCATCTCCAGTGGAAATAATAGTGACAAGAAAAGCAATTGAAAGGACGCCAACCACAGCAGCAACAATCTTTAATAATTTTTGTGAATTCATAATTTATTGATTTGTGTAGTGATTAAAGTTGTTTACTTTTTGTTTTTTACAAGGATATCCATTAATGAAATTGAAGCGTCTTCCATATTGTTGACAATACTATCAATCTTAGCGATAATGTAATTGTAAAATATTTGTAATATAATGGCAACTATCAAACCAAATACAGTTGTTAGAAGGGCTACTTTAATACCACCAGCAACAAGTGATGGTTGCATGTCTCCCGCAGCTTCAATTTTATCAAAAGCTTGAATCATCCCAATAACCGTTCCCATGAAACCAAGCATAGGCGCCAAGGCAATAAAAAGTGAAATCCAAGATACATTTTTCTCCAATTGTCCCATTTGAACTCCTCCATAGGCGACAACAGCTTTCTCGGCAGCTTCTAGATCTTCACCAGAGCGGTCCAATCCTTGGTAGAAAATGGAGGCGATAGGCCCTTTTGTATCTCTACAGACTTCTTTTGCAGCCTCTACACCACCTGAAGACAAAGCGCCTTCAACATCTTCAATTAATTTATTTGTATTGGTAGTAGAAAGATTTAAAAATATAATTCTTTCAATCGCAATGGCTAAGCCTAAAATCAGACAAAGCAAAACAATTCCCATAAAACCTGGGCCGCCTTCAATAAAACGCTTTTTTAGCTCTTGGTGAAATCCTAAAGAGTCTACTTCAGAAGAAACGGCATCGTCCTGTACCGGACTTACAACTGTAGCTATGGAGGGGTTCAAGTTCGTGAATGTACTTGCATTGACAGACCCGAATGCCATTGTTAATGCAACGGCCAAGATTGGAAATAATTTTTTCATTGTTATAATCTTAAATTTATATAATGTTTTGTTTGTAAATTCTCCTTTGAAATTAATAGGTTGTTAAAGATATAAAAAAAAACATATTAGAAAAATATATTTTCCCCAACAATTGGAATTAGTTTTTTATTTATAGACCAAGTTATTTATAGTCATAGTGATACCTGCAAAATTAGCAGAAACTTAATGTTCTATGCGTAGGCATGATTTAATATCAAAGTCAAGATTTATATTAAAAGTTTATAACTCAGAGATTAACTTGAATGGGTAAATATATCTGAATAAAATCTATTACTTAAATATTTTAATCATAAAGTAAGTGCCCAGTAAGCTTAAACCTCCAACAAGTAAATATTGAGCATATTGCCAAGACATAAGTTTAAATAAAATAGCAAATGAAGTCATCGAAAGTCCTAAATATTTCAGCTTGGTTAACATGTTAATTTAAGCTTATTTTCAAAATATACTTGCAGAGAGGAAGGGATTCGAACCCTCGATACGCTTTTGGCGTATACACACTTTCCAGGCGTGCGCCTTCGACCACTCGGCCACCTCTCTATTTTTCTTTTTTTAAAGATGTCAAATAAAGAAAAAAATGTTTAATTCTGAAAGTAAAAATCTCTTAATTTTCAGTTAATTCACCTCTTAATGAAGTTTCAAACGCCAATTTAAAATCGAGGTCTTTTGTTATACCCAATAGATACATCATCTTGGTAATCGTGGCCTCAGTGGTCATGTCCTTGGCGGAAATAACCCCAATATCTTGTAGTGATTGGCTGGTTTCATATTGCCCCATCTGGACCCTGCCACCTGAACATTGCGTGGCATTAACAATATAAATACCACGAGAAATTGCTTTTTTAAGAAGTGATAAAAACCAAGCAGCTGATGGGGCATTCCCTGCACCATAGGTTTCCAAAACAACTCCTTTAAGCTTAGGAGTTTCCAATATAGAGGTCAAAGTTGAAGCTTGCAGGCCAGGAAATAATTTGATAAGAACAATATCTTTACACATCTTGGTGTGAATATTTAATCCTTTACTAGACGGACCTTTAAAAAGCACTTCATGCCGAATGTTTAACTTAACACCAGACGTGACAAGGGGCGGGAAATTCTTAGATGCAAACGCTTTAAAATGATCTGCATTGATTTTGGTGGTGCGGTTCCCTCTGAATAATTTGTATTCAAAATACAAGCCTACTTCTTTGATGACAGGCTTATTTTTATCTTGTAAACTGGCCAGTTGTATGGCGGTAATGAGGTTTTCTTTGGCATCTGTACGCAAATCTCCAATGGGCAGCTGAGAGCCAGTAAAAATCACCGGCTTATTTAGATTTTCAAGCATAAAACTCAAGGCAGAAGCAGAATAACTCATAGTATCACTGCCATGTAGTACAACAAAACCTTGGTGGCTGTGGTAGTGTATTTCTATAATTTCTGCCAAATACGCCCAATGCGCTGGGGTAGTATTTGAGGAATCAATTGGGTTATCAAAAGAAATTGTTTCAATTTCACATTGTAAAAGTTTCAGTTCAGGGATGTTTTTAAGCAAGCTATCAAAATCAAAAGGCTGAAGTATTTCTTTATCTGCAGCTTTGACCATGCCTATGGTTCCACCTGTATAAATCAATAGTATTTTTGGTTGCATTTTGTTAGGTTTTAAAAATATCCAAAGCGTTATGGGTTGTGATCTCAGCAATGTATTGTTTATCCATTCCGTAAACGCCAGCAACCTTGTTAAGCACATTTAACAAATAGGCACTTTCATTGCGCTTTCCACGATGGGGCACTGGAGATAAATAGGGTGCATCGGTTTCTAAAACAATGTGTGACAAATCAATTTCCGATAAAAACTGATCAATTTTTCCATTTTTGAAAGTCACAACACCACCTATACCAAGCTTCATATTGTAAGAAATAGCGCGATGGGCTTGTGCTAAAGTCCCTGTAAAACAATGAAAAATTCCAAACAAGTCATCCGATTTTTCAGCTTCTAAAATTTCAAAAACTTCATCAAATGCATCTCGGCAGTGAATGACAATAGGTAGTTTGTATTGCTTGGCCAATTGAATCTGAAAACGAAAAGCTGTTTGTTGTTGCTTTAAGTTGGTCTTATCCCAATACAAATCAATCCCAATCTCCCCAATGGCGACAAATTTTCGATGCTTAAGATTTTCTTTTACATGGGCTAATTCGGTTTTGGGATCCTGCTTGACGTGGGTGGGATGCAGCCCCGTCATTAAAAAAATATTTTCGGGATATTTCTGCTCCAATGCATACATGCTTTCTGTGTAGCTAGAGTCTATAGCAGGTAAATAAAAACGAGAAATCCCAGCTTTCAAAGCCCTTTCAATCATTTGATCGCGATCAATATCGAAAGCTTCACTGTAGAGATGTGTATGAGTGTCTGTTAATATCACATTACAAAAATACTATTTTGTATGCTATCTTTGTCAAAAATAATATGGCTTGAAAAAAAGTACTTCATTAAAAGAGTTTTTAAATCAAAAGGATTTCTACAAAATTAAATTGCATCTGATTTCTAGTAATCACTATAAAATTGTCGCTAAAATAAACAACACAAAAGGTTGGTTTGTTTTAGACACTGGGGCTTCCACAACTTTTGTTGCGCAAACTGCGATTGAAAAATTTAGGCTTGATATTGAACCTCAAAAAATAAAGGCGCATGGGGCTGGACCAGACGAAATTGAAACAAAGATTTCTAAAAACAACAAACTGCGTATCGGCCAATGGGTGTTTGAAACATGCAACATCGCTTGTATAGATTTAAACCCCATTAATAGGGCTTTTAAATCGGCTGATTTGGCGGAAGTAGATGGCATTATTGGAGCCGATGTGTTAAAAAAGGGAAATGCAGTAATTGATTACGACAAAAACTATCTATATTTAAAATAAAACATCCCGTACTTAGCGGGATGTCTTAAATCAAAGGTTTTTTTAAATATTAATCCTGAACTTGGAAAGTAATGGGCAAGGAATATGGTACAATTACTGGCTTACCTCTTTGACGGCCAGGTTTCATCTTGGGTAACATATTAATCACACGGGCCGCTTCTTTTTCCAATCTAGGATGGGGTGCTCTTGAGCGCACGCCAACTACATTTCCGTTTTTATCAATTTTGAAAATTACACTAATACGCTGTCTACCAGATAATCCCAGATCTCCAGCCAGATCGGTGTTGAACTTGCGTTGAACGAATTTGGCAATTTTATCGGACATGCATTTTCTTTTTTCGGCATTGGAACCGCGCTCACAACCTGGGTATTCCGGTACGTTTTCGATAACTGCAAAAGGAACTTCAACATCTTCAACAACCTCCTCAATTTCAATTTCTTCAACTTCAATTTCTTCTTCTTGGTCGGTTTCCGTTGATTCAATAACAGTTTCTTCAACCTCTTCTTCATCTTCAACGACCTCAATGACCTCTGGAGCTGCTGGTGGTGGCGGTGGTGGTGGTGGTGGAATCACTTGCTCAATAATGGGAATTTCTTCATCCAATTCATCATCAAGGTTTAACTTGCCAATATCGATATCCGATTTGTCATAGGTTTTCCAGTTCAGCGTAGAATATGTTAAAAATAACATCAATGCCAAACCTACCGCGAAATAAATAGATCCATTTCTACTGACGTCTGCTTTTGGGTTTTTCTTTGATTCCATTGGGTTTGTTTGTGTGGGGTTAAATTAAATAAAATTTATAGAACTACATAAATGTTTCAAGTTTTTTAACAATGAGTGGTTTGTTTAAGGCAATCCATTTGGTCATAATCAAAATTCCTGCAACATTTGCTATGATATCAAAAATATCAAACGCCCTATAGGATGTAAGATTTGCTTGTAAAAATTCAATTAACGTGCCAAAGACAATAGAAACCAAAATGCTGTACCTTAAACTGTTGCCCATTTTATAGCTTTCAAACATTATAAACCATACAAAGCATAGCAGCGCATAGGCTATAAGATGTATGATTTTATCTTGAAATTCTATGTTTAAATTTGGAAGGTCTTTTAAATTTGAAAGGCTCCCAACAATAATTAGTAACATATAACAAACTCCAGCAGCTGTTATTGTTAGCTTGTTAACCACCTATTAAGGCTTTATATGCTGTGGCATCTAAAAGGCTTTCAATCTCCGACAAATCGCTACATTTGACTTTGACCATCCAACCAGCCCCATAAGGATCCTGATTGACTTGCTCTGGAGCATCTTCAAGCGCCTCGTTGAATTCAATAATTTCTCCAGACACAGGAAGAAACAAATCTGAAACTGTTTTAACCGCTTCAACTGTTCCAAAAACGGCCTCCGCTTCTAAGGTTTCGTCCAATGTGTCGACTTCTACATAAACAATATCACCCAATTCACTTTGAGCAAAATCTGTAATACCAATGGTAAGTATTTCACCATCAATACGAATCCATTCGTGGTCTTTTGTATATTTTAATTCTTCTGGGATATTCATTTTTTTGTTTGTATTTAAAATTAGTTTCCAAAATTGTAACGCAAGGTAAATCCAGAGCGGATGGTTGTTTGCGGAAAAGCGGTCGATATCGCATATTCAGAAAAAGCATAATCAAAGTAAAAAATCGCGGTCAAATTATTACTAAAAGCGTAGTCTGCAGCGTACTTTATACTCCAAATGGTTTGCCCTGCACTGATTTGATTGTTATCTAAATCCAAATAGCGGATAATGGTTTTGTTGTTTCTGACAGAAATATCTGCTTTCATGTTCAAGTCACTTTTTACAATTTTTCGAGGCCCTGCAAGTTTGGATCGTATTCTTAAATCTTTGATGCGATAACCTATACCAAGAATGTACTCATAGCCTTGAATCTCAGTCAATAAATTGTTGTCAAAACTGATGGACAAGCTTCTGTCTTTTTTTATTTCTCCAGAAAATTTAATCGAATTTTTCATTTCAAAATCCAACTTAACAAGTGGGCTAAACTGTTCTACTAAGTTGACATTACTAAACAAAGTTTGGGCTTTATAATTTCCCGACTGGTCCAGAACATTGGGATCTTGAGATGCATAATCTAAGGAAGGGTCGGCAGCTTCATAGTCCAAGTTCGTCCTAAATTGATTGATGGTATAGGAAGCTCTATAGCCATGGGTTATTGAAAAACGTCTAAAATTCTTTCTAAACCATTTATTTCTCATTAATCCCGTATATTTTAAAGTCCAATTGGGAATCGGTATGTCTCTAAAGGCGCTAAGACTAACTTCATTGGCTCCTTTACCAGTGTAAGCAGACAAAAATGCTGGAAGTAGAACGGCCTGGCTATTTTTCCCAAATCCTAGTGGATATCCATCAGTATCATTGGCGTAAGCAGAAGGCCCATAAAAATTATCTGCCAATCGTTTTGCAATTACCAAGCGGTTGCTTTTAAAATCTTCAAATGCAGCCGAATTGATTTCATCACTTTTACTAAATGCAGTACGGATAAGTGAGGTTGAAATATTAAAATTACCAAAAGTGTTTTGGATGAGCGAATTATAACTGTTACTTAATCCATCACCATTAGTGTCAATGGTGTTAAAGTTTTCGGTAAAGTTTGTAGCATATGTTTTGCCACCCGTAAAATCAATTTTTAAATCTTGGATGGGCTCTGTATTAATGGCATAATCCAAGTTTTCATTGTGTGTCTCGGTGTATTGTTGATTGAACTGATCAAAGGTTGTAAGCCAGCCATTTTGAGCAGCGATATAACGGACATCTCTTTGACTTCCTAGAGTGTATCCCAAAGTTGGCTGTATCGTGCCTATGGCGCCAGGTGTAGGCAAATACCCTGGTAAAAAAGAGCTGTTGTTTTCAGCATAATTTAGTTGCATTCTATTGATACTTGTAAGTAAACCAATTCCAAAGTCTTTTAATTTAAATTTCTTTTTTGAATTTCGCTTTGAAGTTTCATCGTTAGTTGTATTAAATCCAGAACGCGAAATTGGTCCTCTAGAAGATCGCTTTGATCTCGATTTTTTTACACCCAAGTAGCGGTACATTTTTCGCATGTCAAAGGAACTGTTAAAGTTATGCTGGTTGGCATTGGAAATAGAGTTCCCTAAATTATAGGTTTGACCGCCAACATTGAGTTGCCCAAAAAGATCGGAGCCTTTATTCCATTGAAAATCCCCTGTGTAAGAATAATTAGAAGTGATAAAATCAAAAGTCGGAATCTTGTTTAGTGGCAATGTATAGTTGATTCCCAGCTGTTGTGTGTGGCGGTTGGGGTCTCCGAAATCGAAAAAGCGATCCCATATGTCTAAGTCCGGGTCTTGATCGCCATTCAAATCATCGTTGATAAAATAATTTCGTACAATATGGTTGTTTGATGATGTGAAGTTTAGACTCAAGGCCTTACTCAACTGATAATTGATAGTGTATTGAAGGTCAAAGGTGTAATTTCTACGAATCAATTCATCAATCACAAGGTTGTTAGCGCCCAAATCGGCATCTCTAAATTTTTGACTGTTGAATTGTCTGTTGATATCAGAATTGATTGTCAAACTTGTGGGCAATAAATTCAAATTAAATTCTTTTAAAATTTTCCAATAACGCCCCGTGAAAAGAGAATCGTTTTTCTTGAAAGGCTCAAAATTTAATGGTTGGAAACTGTAACTATAGTTGGCACCAACACGCACATTTTGATCCAAAGCGTTTTCAATCTCAAAATCGCGGTGTTGTGTTTCGTTGTAAGAATAATTAAATGTCAAATTTTCAACGTCATAGAGTCTAGGTTTGGCATCTCCATTTCTTTCCTTTTTTACGCCAATCAAGTTAATGCTTTGTCTTTTGGTGTAATCTTCAGATTGTGACAGAATGCGTGCTCTGTCCTCACTGTTATCAGCAGCATCCAATCGGTTTTGTAATTTTAAATCCTTGTATTGTTGGTCGTATTCTGGGGTAATCAATGTCTCGCTCTGGCCATAATTAAAAGGGATTTGCAAGCCCCATTTTTTTGGTAATAATTGTCCCACGTTCATATTGGCAACCACGTCGTATTGTTTTAAGTCCTCACGGCTACGCTCATTGGGTCCTTGATCTAGATTTCCAAACCCAGTAGTACTGCGTTTTATGTTGGCATTCACATTCATGAAATCAGCAATGTTTGAATCCATGCTCATAATGGTTGCCCATCCCCCCTCGTTGTCCATATCCGCAATGCGAAGCTCATTAAACCAAACCTCAGCGCACAAATCGTTAGAACCAATGTTTTTAACACCAATCATCAAGGATCGAATGTCTCCAAAATTCGGATTCCCCTTTATGGCAATCCGCTGTTCAAATGGGGTTTCGGTTTGGGAGGAATTAACTCCTAAAGAAAAGGGCGAAAAACCATCCACAGGTGTTTCTTGTAGGTCCCCATCAATAACATTATAAAAAGTAGGGTCTTCGTTACTTAAAGTCCCTTCACTGATACCTAAAGACTTTATTGTCTCAAGCAATTCTAAGGAAATATTAAGCTCATTTAGTTCTGGCCAGACTTCGGACTCAGAAGCCCCTACAGCACCAGAAGATTTTCTTAATGGGAGCTCCAATTGATAATAGTTTTGTGTAAAATCATTTCCCATTCGAACAAAAGCAACCAAATCTCCTTGTTGAAAGCTGTTGGACTCTCCGTCCTCCGCATGGATAAACATTTTGACCTTTTTGTACTGGCGCATGTCCACATTGATATTCTTAAAAACAGCCCTTGAATCTGTTCTTTCCAAATCACATACATCAACAACTAGGGACTGTTCATTTTGGCGGACAATGGTATTGTTATTGTTCAATTGCTCGCGCTGAACACTGGGGGGGGACACATAGCTGCCATCATTCTCTTGGATACCAACGATCCCAACGCTAAAAACAGTGGGTTCTAATAAAGTAGCAGCATCGGACTCTTCATCCAAAGACTGCTGAAAACGCCTCCAGTCACTTCTGACCAGGTCAAAAGTTCCAAATCTAAAAGCAGTCGTTTCTGTAAAATCTTCCAAATATAGCCTTGTAAATCGAATAGATCTAAAATCAGAAATCCCACCAACGGCGTTAGTATAAGCTGTAAGAGGAATCCTAAATTGATACCAATTGATATTTCCTGATGAAGATCCATTAGGCAGGGTGATGTTCGTAACTGTTTTACGATCTACGATGAGAGGATTATTGGTATTGTTAAGTGCAGCTGTATTGATATCAATTTCATATTCGTAATAACTATCAATGGTGTTCATGGTATTGTCTCTGTTGATGTCTTCAACATCAGGCTGGGTTGTTGAGCCGCGGTTGGTTTCTGTAAAGACATCTGGAGAGTTACCTTCCAGACCGTTGTAATATTTATACCGCTCAAAAATATCCCCAGTTGTGTTCAAAAAATATGCATAATTGTCATTGGCTGGATCGGATAAATTTGAAAAAGCAGAAAATCTTGGATCTGCACTGGCTTCTTCACTATCATCATAACCATCCAAACCAACATCTTGATTGAAACGTTCTTGACCTTGAGAAGAAAAAGCGTAAATTAAAGATTGATTTTGAGGGTTTACAGTACCCCAGGCAGTCTGTGGTAATAAACTGATATCCCCATCAACAGGCAGGCCATTTTCGTACTGTTTTGTACCGTCTTTAATCACATCCTCAGAAATATTTCCAAGGTTTAATACAAGTTTACCTCCAGGGTTAGATGGATTGTCCAGAAAAGGATCCATCAACCAAAATTCTATATATTCCACGTTGGCCTGTTCAAAGTCCGTGGAGGTCAATTGCCTCGAAATACCTGCCCAACTGTTTTGAGGGTTTTCTAAGACACCGTCTTCGGCGCCAGATTGGTAGTTATATGGGCCACGTTCATTTGGCCTGTAAACTAAGTCCAAAGAATTTATAACGGAATATTGCCCGGTAACCAAATCCACCTCAGGGAATAGTTCATCAATAAAAATTCGTCTTGTATATAAATTAGAAACATCGTTGTCCGTAATTTCACCAGGGCGTTGAGAGCTATAAAAAATAGGATCCACAGTATACCAATTTAACAAGGCGCGGTCAAAACCATTTTGATATCCATTATCATCCTCACTCCCTTGGGTATAAACACGGCCTAAGGCTTTGGGGCGGCTCGACAAAAACCAAGACTGGGGACTGAGTAAGCTGATGCCATTTTGAGTACCTTCAAAGTCGTCAATATAAGAGGTTACTTCACTGTCAAAGTCCGTTCCCTTTGGAGCCCCAGGCTTCAAGTAAGCAAACTCCCCACGAACCGACAAATTAGAGGTCACATCCGTGTCTATATTGGGCAATTTATTAGCCATTCGGGTAAGAAATGGTACTTCAGTAGAAAAATTTCCGTTTAAGCCAAAGATGGTGTTATTGATGGGCTCAGTACCATAATTTGCTTTTTGTGTGATCGGTCTTTCGTTTAAGTTAAGTAGTGTTCCTCCCAATACAAAATTTTCATTGAATTGATGCTCAATATTAAATCCTGTAAAGCGTTTTGTTTGCTGTCCAAAAACCGCATTGTTTTCAACAGAAACTTGAATCGGTGTGTTGGAACTCTGCAAGGAAGGGTCTAAAATCTGAACCGTTCCGATTTGATAATTGACCGTATAATCAACCCCTTCAACAAGAACGCGGCCCCCTGCAGTAACTTTTACAGAGCCCCTGGGGACGTTGTAAGCACCAATGGGAATTCCGGAGCCTCCTGTAGATTTGTAACGGCCACGGATTTGAAATTTATTTTTTTCACTGTCTTGAAGTGCCGCTGTCTTAGTGCTGCTGTACAAAGATCTGTATACGTATTTAGATTGGTTCGCATTGTAATTCCCTGGAATGGATTCATCGGATTCATAGGATTCAGATGGGTCCAAACGCAACGTTTCAAATAAATAACTTCCAAAGGGTTCCGCTTTTGTGAAAATAATCTTTCCGTTTTCAGGTATCACCGTGATTTGTGGCACAAAATCAAAAAAACCATCTCCTTTATTTTGTGGGTCATTATTGTAGTTTAAACGGTCAAAATTAAAGAGTCTAATTAATGGAATCTCATTAATGGGATCCGCATTCCCCAGCGGTGCTGGAAAAGGGGTCCCACTGGCGGGGGTAATGTAATTTAAGGAGGAAGTTTCATTGTAAAAAATATTTAATTTAAAATCTTCTTGCGAGAGTTGATAGGCTCCTGTACTGTAAATATTTTTCATCATCAAATCCCAAATAGGCTGATCGACATTTGTTACTGGACTTTTCAACATTTTCAATACCAAACTTTGGTTGTTTACAATTTGATTACCGTTACTGATATTGGTGTTGACATCGGTTGCATTGACCCCGTCATTGGCAAACTCTCCTACTTGATAAACTTGACCACCAACCGTAAATTGATAGGCTACTGCCAAAACCTCATCATTTTGAAGCCTCTGGTTCAAGGAGATATATCCCAATTGAGTATTTACGGTATACTCACTGTTTTGATTTAATTTTCTGGCATTTTCTAATTTACCATAATCAAAGCCTTCATTGACTCCATTGACTAAAAAACCAGACTGAGTGGTGGCAATATCTCTAATTGCTTCCGTGAGTTGAGAGCCTGAGCCTCCAATGTTGGTGGGGTCAAAAGCATTATTGGGGTTGTCGGGATAAGCACCGGGGCCAACGTTTACAAAACCCGCAGGCGGGGCGGTCAGTCCAATTCTTGAGGACTCTCCAAGGTCTTGTATGGCAACGATATTCCGAATATTTTGTGTCTGATTGGTGCGATTGGTAATCCAAACCTCAATCCTGGTAATCTGAACCTGAGAATTTATAAAAGGGTAATTTTCAAGCGCTATATCGTAGTTTTCTCTAAAATAATGCCCCAAGAAAAAGTGTCTATTTTCATCGTAATCTAAACCAAATAAATCAAATTCTTGAAGAGTTCCTCCTCCTTGCGCTACGATGTTTCGCGTTTCAGAACGCTGTTCAGAAAAAACGCCCGTTATGCGCGTTTTTCCAAATTGTAGTTCTGTCTTAACTCCAAATAAGGACTGTGCCCCACTAATCAAGGAGCTGTTTAGCGGCATGCTGATATTTCCTATTTCTAGTTTCTGAAGAATATTATCCTCGCCACCATCAACTGTGGGATCAAAATCTAATTTGAAAATATTTTGAAAATCGAAGGTTGACTGGGTGTCATAATTTAAATTCGCTTGAAGCCGAGTCCCAATTTTACCCATAAGGCTTAAACTAATACGCTGGTCAAAATCGAAAGTAAAATTACTTTGATTTCTGGGTGAGAAGGAAGGGTTTTCTTGCTTTGTATACATCACACCGAGATCCATTTCAACGGAGCCTTGAGGCACAATGGAAATGACATTACTTCCAAAAACTGATTCAAAGAATTTATTATTGACATAAAGATCTGGAATTAAATTTTTCCTGGCAGCGTCGTCGCCATCTTTTAATCCTTTGTAGGCATCAATTTTTTCTTTGTAATAAAGTTTTAAGTTTTCAGTTTGTATGAGTTCTTGAAATTCTTTAGAGGTTAAAATGACTGGATAATTGATGTTATATTCACCAATTTTAGACGTATAATAATAACGGTCCGTTATGGGGTCGTAAGTATATTGACTAACAATACTGTTTGGATTTGGGATATCCAAGTTTCTGAAAGAGAATGTGGTGGAGGTGGAGTCTCTAACTACAGCGGGGTTTTGCGCCCAAACAAAGCATATACAAGTCAGCAAAGCTGCCACAAGAAAATGACGTCTCAAAATTATTTTGGAGTTGATAATTTTCAATACTTAAAGATTTTTTAAAGCCTCTTTTATGAGAAACTCCACAGAAGCCTCTGGAGTGTTGCTCAATATTTTCATAACGATACGTTCGCTTTGCTTTTTGGCAAAACCCAATACTTCCAATGCAGATAACGCTTCATCTTTATTTGTATTGTTTGAAACAGAAAGAGTTTCATCAATATCATATATTTTTAAAATCTTATCCTTTAGATCAATGATCACACGCTGCGCGGTTTTAAGCCCAATCCCTTTGACCGATTGAATTAAAGCTACATCTTCGGCGGCAATACCTTCTCGAACTTGTTTTGGTGTCAACGAAGACAACATGGTTCTTGCAGTATTGGTGCCTATACCGCTAACAGAGATTAAAAGTCTAAAAATTTCCCGTTCTATAGCTGTTGCAAAGCCATAAAGCTGATGAGCATCTTCCTTGACTTGTAAATGTGTCAAGAGTTTAATTGACTCACTATCTGTAAGCTGAGAAAATGTATGTAAGGAAATATGAACAAAATAGCCTACACCATTGCAGTCAATAACTACCCCTGTGGGTGACTTTTCAACCATTCTACCTCTAATTTGAGTAATCATCTTTTGAATATTAGAACCTCAAATGTACTAAAATTATCATACATTTTAAGATGAAAATCGGAGGCTGTATTTTTTATTGCTTCTGTTTTTGTTGCGCATCAATGACAGCCACAGCAGTCATGTTTACAATTTCATCCACACTGGCCCCAAATTGGATGATATGAACCGGTTTTTTAAGTCCCATCATAATGGGACCAATAGATTCAGCGTTATTGAGTTCTTTCAGCAATTTATAGGTGATGTTAGCCGATTCTAAATTTGGAAAAATTAAGGCATTTACTTTTTTATTGGCAAGTTTTGAAAATGGAAAATTGGCCTTGAGCAGTTTACTGTTCAAGGCAAAGTCCGTTTGCAGTTCGCCATCAACAGACAAATCGGGATGACGACGGTGCAAATAAGTAACTGCTTCCCTTACCTTTGTGGCCGTTTGATCTTTGGAAGATCCAAAATTTGAATAAGACAGCATGGCCATAACAGGCTTAATTCCAAACATTTTCATCACGCCAGAAGTCATTTGTGTAATTTTAATCAAATCGTGTGCCGTAGGGTTGATATTGATGGCCGTATCGCTTAAAAACATCGGCCCACGCTGAGTGATCATAACGTTAGTGGTTGCAATTCTTGTTGAACCCGGGGCTAACCCTATTAAATCCAACATCGGTTTTACAATCGATGGGTAGCTCCTGGAATAACCTGTTATCAAAGCATCTGCATCGCCTTCATTGACCATCATGGCGGCGTAGTAATTGCGCTCACGCATGAGTTTTTGGGCTGAAAAAAGTGTTTGACCCCTACGCTTTTGTTGTTTCCAAAATACTTCGCCGTATTTATTTTTCTGTGCGTTGTGAGCCTCGTCTTTGGGGTCAATAATTGGTACATCAGCATCAAATTCTAGTTCTGCCTTCAAATTTTCAATTTGTTTTTTATTCCCTAATAAAATAGGATGCGCAATGCCCTCTTCGTGAACAATTTGAGCCGCTTTGAGCACGTCTAATTGATCGGCTTCCGCAAACACTACGCGTTTGGGGTTTGATTTAGCACCGGCAAATAACAGCCGTACAATTTTATTACCTGCGTTCATGCGGTCTAATAATCTGCCTTCATATTTTTCCCAATCTAAAATAGGGGCCTGAGCAACACCACTTTTTATTGCTGCTTTGGCAACTGCTGGAGGAATTTTAGCGATTAGTCTGGGATCAAAAGGTTTTGGAATGATATAATCATGACCAAAAGTGAGGCGCATTTCTCCATAGGCAACATTCACTTGCTCTGGAACTGGCTCCTTAGCTAAGTCTGCTAGGGCAACAACGGCAGCCTTTTTCATGGCTTCATTTATGGTCGTAGCACGTACATCTAAAGCACCTCTGAATATAAAAGGAAAACCCAACACATTATTGACCTGGTTTGGCGTGTCGCTACGACCCGTAGCCATGATGATATCATCACGAGTTTTTACAGCTAAATTGTACTTTATTTCAGGGTCAGGATTGGCCATCGCAAATACAATAGGTTTGGCCGCCATGGATTTTAGCATTTTTGGAGTGACCAAATTTGCTATTGAAAGTCCTATAAAAACATCGGCATTAACCATGGCATCTTCCAGAGAATTTACATCCTTGGCGGTCGCAAATTCAGACTTTTGAGTGCTTAAGTTTTCTCGATCTTGACGGATTACACCTTTACTGTCTAACATCACAATGTTTTCTGGTTTGGCGCCAAATGACCTGTAAAGCCTTGTACAAGAAATAGCAGCAGCTCCAGCCCCACTGACCACGATTTGCACCTCATCAATGTTCTTGCCTGCCAATTCAAGCGCATTGAGAAGCGCAGCAGCAGAAATAATGGCCGTCCCATGTTGATCGTCATGCATCACTGGAATGTTTAATTCTGCCTTGAGCCGTTTTTCAATTTCAAAAGCTTCAGGGGCTTTGATATCTTCTAGATTAATGCCGCCAAATGTGGGGGCTATATTTTTAACCGTTGCGATAAATTCTTCAATATTTTCGGTATCAACCTCAATATCAAAAACATCGATATCTGCAAAAATTTTAAATAAAAGCCCCTTGCCTTCCATAACAGGTTTTGAAGCCTCAGGACCAATATTCCCTAATCCTAAAACCGCTGTTCCATTAGAAATAACAGCCACTAAATTTCCTTTAGAGGTGTATTTGTAGGCTTCTGAAGGATTTTTTTGAATTTCGAGACAAGGTGCCGCTACCCCCGGAGAATAAGCCAAAGACAAATCTCGCTGAGTGGCGTATTTTTTAGTGGGTATAACTTGTATTTTCCCTGGATTTGGCTTGGCATGGTACGCAAGGGCCTCAAGTTCGTGTCTGGTGCGTTTTGACATAATAAATTTTAGTTATTAAAGATACAAAGTTAGGGGTATTTTTGACATGGATACTCAGGGTTATTCCTTTAAAAATTCAATATTACGCTTTAAACCACTGTATTTAGTTCTCTTCACAGCGGATTTTTTAAATACTTTACTGAAGGTTTCTTGGGTAATTTCTTCCCAATCATTTTTGGTCATTGAAAGTAATTCTGGCTTGGGATTGAACAGTGGCTCGCTGTGTTGTTTTGAGAAATGATTCCAAGGACATACGTCTTGACATACATCACAACCAAACGCCCAATGGTCTAACTTTCCTTTCATTTCGTTTGGAATGTTGTCTTTTAATTCTATGGTAAAATACGAAATGCATTTACTGCCATCAACCTGAAAGGGTTCTGTAATAGCTTCTGTTGGGCAGGCATCAATACAAGCTGTGCAACTGCCACAGTGGTCGGTCACAGCATGATCAACTTCTAAATCTAAATCGACAATCAGTTCAGAAATAAAATAAAAAGAACCTACTTTTTGTGTGATTAAATTACTGTTTTTACCGATCCAGCCCAAACCCGATTTTTTGGCCCATGCTCTCTCCATAATTGGTGCAGAATCAACAAATGCACGGCCGTGTACATCTCCAATTTCTGCTTTTATAAATTCTAAAAGTTGATTCAATTTGTCTTTGATTACGTAATGGTAATCAACCCCATATGCATACTTGCTGATTTTTGGAGCAGTAGGGTCTTGCTGCAGTTGATCGGTATTATAATTATAGGTCAATGAGATGACACTCTTGGAGCCTTCGACCAGTAGTGTTGGGTTCAAACGCTTGTCAAAATGGTTCTCCATATAGTACATTTTGCCATGCTTGTTTTGATGAAGCCAAGACTCCAAACGTGGGGCCTCTTCTTCCAAAAATTCAGCTTTACTGATACCACAAGACAGAAAACCAAGACGCTTGGCTTCAGTTTTAATGCTTTGTGCATATGCCGCCTTTTTTGACATATCTAAAACAATCCTGCTTGATGGTCTCCTTTTTGGCGGCCAAGGTGTTTGTAGGCTAATGCTGTGACTTCACGTCCTCTTGGGGTACGCATGATAAATCCTTGTTGAATAAGAAAAGGCTCATATACTTCTTCGATTGTTTCAGGGCTTTCACTCACCGCAGTGGCAATTGTAGTAATTCCTACAGGACCCCCTTTAAATTTATCGATAATTGTGGTCAATATTTTATTGTCCATTTCATCCAAGCCGTGAGCATCTACATTTAAAGCTTTCAAAGCAAATTTGGCAATTTCAATGTCGATATTTCCGTTGCCCTTTATTTGGGCAAAGTCTCGAACACGTCTCAATAATGCATTTGCAATTCTTGGGGTTCCACGGCTGCGGCCTGCAATTTCAATTGCCGCTTCAAAGCTAATAGGAACCTTTATAATTTGAGCGCTGCGCTGTAGAATTGTTGAGAGCAACTCCGTGGAGTAATACTCCAAACGGCTACTGATTCCAAAACGGGCACGCATAGGGGCAGTGAGTAGGCCAGAACGCGTAGTTGCCCCCACAAGCGTAAAAGGATTCAGGTTGATTTGGACCGTACGCGCATTGGGACCCGATTCAATCATAATATCAATCTTATAATCTTCCATGGCTGAATATAAATACTCTTCGACAATAGGGCTTAAGCGGTGAATCTCGTCAATGAATAAAACATCTCGTTCTTCCAAATTGGTTAACAAACCGGCAAGATCTCCAGGTTTGTCTAGGACGGGACCGGAGGACACTTTAATACCAACGTTGAGTTCATTTGCTAAAATATGGGCTAAGGTTGTTTTACCAAGACCTGGAGGTCCATGAAAAAGGGTGTGGTCGAGGGCTTCTTCGCGTGCTACAGCTGCTTTGACAAATATTTGTAAATTTTCAAGCACCTGTGCTTGCCCAGAAAAATCATCAAAGGTTAAGGGCCTTAATGCCTTTTCAAAATCTTGTTCTTCTGAAGATAAATTTTCGTCTGTTGGGTCAAGATGCTGATTCATGGTAACAAATATAAAGAAAAAGCCTTACGCGAATACGTAAGGCTTTCTAAAGATGTTAGGAATTAACAAACAACTAATGCTGTAGTTCTTCCTCCCCTTTTTTAAGAGGAATGTTCTGAGGAACAAAATCATCATCGTGGCCAGGCTTGCTATAATCGTACGCCCAACGATGCACATGTGGAATTTTTCCTGGCCAGTTACCATGCATATGCTCAACAGGGGCTGTCCACTCAAGCGTGTTAGAACGCCATGGATTTTGCTCGGTTTTCTTGCCATAAAACATACTGTGGACAAAATTGTACAAGAAAACCAATTGTACCAAACCTGCCACTAGGGCAAAAACAGTAATGAGAACTTGTACATCTTGAGTGTCGTCAAAAAGCGGGAAATTACTATTGGTGTAGTAACGCCTGGGGAGTCCCGCCATGCCGATAAAATGCATAGGGAAAAATACGCCATATGCACAAACTGCTGTCACCCAAAAATGGACGTATCCTAAATTTTTGTTTAACATCCGGCCAAACATTTTTGGGAACCAATGGTAGACGCCTGCAAAGAGCCCATATAGTGCCGAGATACCCATCACTAAGTGAAAGTGGGCTACCACAAAATAAGTGTCGTGTACATTAATGTCTAGGGCACTGTCCCCAAGTATAATACCAGTAAGTCCTCCAGTGATAAAAGTCGAGACCAATCCAATGGAAAATAGCATAGCTGGGTTAAGTTGAAGATTTCCTTTCCAGAGCGTTGTAATGTAGTTAAAGGCTTTAACCGCTGATGGAATCGCAATAAGAAGGGTTGTAAATGTAAATACAGATCCTAAAAATGGGTTCATTCCTGAAATAAACATATGGTGCCCCCAAACAATCGTTGAGAGAAAGGCGATGGCAATGATCGAAGCCACCATGGCGCGGTAACCAAAAATAGGCTTACGTGCATTGGTCGCGATGACCTCGGAGGTGATTCCCAAGGCTGGCAACAACACAATATAAACTTCAGGGTGACCTAAAAACCAAAATAAATGTTCAAATAAAACGGGAGAGCCGCCTTGGTAATGAAGGACTTCTCCCTGAATAAAAATATCCGAAAGAAAAAATGAAGTCCCAAAACTTCTGTCCATAATCAGAAGCAATGCTGCAGATAATAATACTGGGAATGAAATAATCCCAATCACTGCAGTAATGAAAAAAGCCCAAATGGTCAATGGCAACCTAGTCATTGACATGCCTTTGGTTCTCAGATTTATTACAGTTACTACATAATTTAGAGAGCCCAATAAAGACGAAGCAATAAAAATCGCCATAGAAACGAGCCAGAGTGTCATCCCAGCACCAGAACCACCTTGTGCCATAGGCAAGGCACTCAAAGGCGGATATATGGTCCATCCTGCTGCTGCAGGCCCTGCTTCAACAAAGAATGAACACACCATCAGGACACTCGATAAAAAGAAGAGCCAGTAGGAAACCATATTCAAAAATCCTGAGGCCATATCTCTTGCGCCAATTTGTAAGGGAATCAAAAGATTACTAAAAGTTCCACTCAACCCTGCCGTTAAAACGAAAAACACCATGATGGTGCCATGGATGGTAACCAGTGCCAAATAGATATCGGCGTCCATTACCCCTCCTTCAGCCCATTTCCCAAGTAATGCTTTAAAAATGACATTGGGCTCTTCAGGCCATGCAATTTGCATGCGCATGAGTAAGGACATTAAGATCCCGATAATCCCCATGATAAGGCCGGTAATCAAATATTGCTTTGCGATCATTTTATGATCTTGACTAAAGATGTATTTAGTGACAAAAGTCTCCTTGTGATGATGTCCGTGATCGTCTTCGTGTGTATGAATTTCTGCGTGTGCTGACATAGTCTTTATCTATTACAAAATTAGCAATTAGTTTTGAACCAATGAATTTTTAAATAAGCGCTGTTCTTTTAACCAAGAATTATAATCGTCTTGTGTTTCAACAATAATTTTCATCTGCATATTATAATGCGACTTCCCACATATTTTATTGCAGAGCAGTAGGTAATCAAATTCGTAGCGGTCTAAAGGCTCCTCCCCTTTGGCTTGTAGCTTTTTACTTTTCTTGTTTCGAATTTTATTGATGTTACTGACCTTGTCATAGATTTCAGGGTTAAGGCGCATCTCTTCTGTTGTTATTGTAGGTGTGAAAGCAAATTGCGTAATCATACCAGGAACACAATTCATTTGGGCTCTAAAATGAGGCATATAAGCAGAATGCAGTACATCTTGCGAGCGCATTTTAAATAGGATGGGCCTCCCAACAGGAAGGTGAAGCTCTGTTGTAATAATATCGTCTTGTGCGTTTGGATCGGATTCATCCAGGCCTAAAATATTGGCATTGTCTAAGTTAATCAATCGAACATTAGCTTCTCCTAGAACATTGTCTTGGCCAGCATAACGCGCTTTCCAGTTAAATTGCTGTGCATACAATTCAATGACTAGTGGGTCCTCTTCTTCATCAATGATCATGATGTCATTCCAGGTAAACAAGCCGTACATGATAAGTCCGGCCAAAACAATGACTGGAATGATCGTCCAAATAAATTCTAATTTATCGTTGTCTGCATAAAAGAGCGCTTTCTTCCCTTTTTCACCTTTGTATTTATAAGCAAAATAATGCAGCAGAAATTGGGTGATGGTTTGTACAACGAAAATAACTGCCATAGAAATGATCATCAAGCGGTCAATCTCAGGACCATGTTCGGATGCTGAATTAGAAACAAGAGGCAAGTCGCCCCACAATGCAAAGGAAATGATTGTAATGAGGTAAATAAAACCTAAAAATCCAAGCATTAAATATCCATTAATGGAATTGTCTTTATCATTGGCAACTTGTGAGGTATCGCGATTGGTTTGGGTCAAATCAAATATTTTGACCATTTGCCATATTGCAATTGTGATTCCTAATAAAATTAATGTCGTTAACAAAGCAGTCATTCTTCTTTACTTTCTTTTGAATTCAATTAATAATGAAACTGTTCACTTTCCTTAATAAATGGATTTCCTTTTGGCAGTAACGGCGCCTTTGAAAGCGCGTAAAATACCGTCAACAGGAAAAGTCCTAAAAATAATGCAACGGCGCTGAGCTCGGGGAGCCCAATAAACCAACGATCTCCTACTGTAGCTGGCATAATCATATTGAATACATCGATATAATGTCCGAATAATATCACAATTCCTGCCATGACAATAAACCATGGTACACGTTTGTAATCGCTATTCATTAACACCAAAAATGGGAATATAAAATTGAGGATTAGCATACCAAAAAATGGCAGATTATAATCTTCGATTCGCGTGATGAAATAGGTTACCTCTTCTGGGATATTGGCATACCATATAAGCATGAATTGAGAAAACCACAAATAGGTCCAGAATACACTAATCCCAAACATAAACTTGGCTAAATCATGTAAATGGCTATCGTTGACAAATTCCATAAGTCCCTTGGCCTTAAGATAAATTGTGATCAATGCAATGACCGTGATTCCACTGACAAACATGCTGGCAAATACATACCAGCCAAAAAGCGTACTGAACCAATGCGGATCTACACTCATGACCCAGTCCCAAGACATCATGGACTCGGTGTAAATATAAAAAACGAGGAAAGCAGCAGAAATTCGGAAATTTTTCTTGAAATTACTATTGTCATTAATATCTGCTAGATCTTGTGCCAAAGAAAATTTTCTTGAAAAATAACGGTATAAGCTCCAGCCTGCAATGAAAATCAGGCCTCGAATTGCAAACCATGTTTTGTTTAGCCAACCAGACTTACCTTGAATGAGTTTGTCGTGTGCAACGACTTCTGGATCCATCCAAATAAAAATGTGATCGTCCGCCCAAAGTCCGATTGCAAGAACAATTAGTGCTCCAGGTAAAAGGTAATAAGTAATGGCTTCCATAACCCTAAATAATACAGGAGACCATCCGGCTTGTGCCGCATACTGTATACCATAAAATGCTAAGACCCCTAGTGAAATCATCATAAAAAAGAAAGCCGCTACGTAGAGCGCCGCATAAGGACGGTTGTGCATTTGGTGTAAAACGTGTTCTGCATGCTCATCATCATGATGGTTTGCTTCTTGGTGGTGGTCTTCTTTGTGGTGGCCAGCTGCTTCGGGATGGTCCGCTTTATGCTCAGAATGTATCATCGCTGCATGTGCCTTACCGTCATCGTGAGCGGTATCATGGGATGCGTGATCTGCTTTGTGGTGTGAATCATCGCTATGGTGAGCCGCAGCTCCATGGTGTGCGTATTCGTCAGCAAGCATAATCTTGACATCCTCTATTGTTAGATGGTGTGAAGCTGTATAGCTAGAGACCCAGCCAATAGCCCCAATAAGAATGAGGGTGATTGCTGTTATTATTAATCTTTTCGAAAGCTTGTACATCTTTTATTTCCGTTTTACTTTTCTTATTTTAATAGTTCTGCTCTAAGCGCTTCTACGTAAGCCGTGACTTGCCAGCGTTCCTCTTCATTTAAAAAATTGGCATAAGAGCCCATTGAGTTCTTACCGTAATAAATAACGTGATAAATACTTCCTGTTGTGATGGCACGGTCTGCATAGCTGGGAACCCCTAATATTTTTTCTCGCTTGACAAGTTTTCCCATACCCGCTCCTTTGTTACCATGACATATGGCACAATAAATCTCATACAATTCTTTACCTTTTTTGGAATCAATTTCGGGACTGCTTAGGGGAGATTTTAAATTTTTAAGCGCAGCATCATAACCTGCATTCGTGTTTTCAAAAGCATAGAGCGAATGGCCGCGAGCAATGGTATTCTCCGGAGGAAGAAGTGCTTCTTGGCTGTTAGGAAAAACGTCGTATTCACCATAGGCTTCATAGCCAACTGGCGCATACATGTTTGGGAAAAACTGATAATTAGGACGCCTCTTGTCTTGACAAGACCAAAGGCTTGCAACAACCAAAACTAAAACGATTCTATTTATTATATTTCTCATGGCGCTAATGGGCATCTTTTTCAACAACATGTAACTCAACTGCACCGGTTTTTGCGAGCAGAGCTTTGAGTTGTTTTTCGTTATCTTGAATGGGAATTTCCATCAAAAAATGGTCATCCGTTGTTCTAGGGTCTGGATTTTCAGCATTTTTAAAAGGCCACATTCTACTTCTCAAATAAAATGTAATGACCATTAGGTGGGCGGCGAAAAAAACAGTCAGCTCAAACATGATGGGTACAAATGCAGGCATATTTTCTATGTAACTAAAGCTTGGTTTTCCACCAATATTTTGTGGCCAGTCTTCAATCATGATAAAATTCATCATAGTCGTAGCGACAATCAATCCTACACAACCATATAAAAAGGCTGCAATGGCAATACGAGTGGGCTCTAGTCCCATGGCTTTGTCTAAACCATGGACCGGAAACGGTGTATAAATTTCCTCTATATGATGCTTTTCCGCCTTGACCGCTTTTACAGCGGACATGAGTACGTCATCATCAGTATATAAGGCATGAATAACTTTCGTTGTTCCCATACTTATTCGTTTTTCTTTTTAACTTTCTGAGCAGGTTTTGACTTTTTAGAGGTACGTTGATCACTCCCCGTACCATATAAACTTTCTCCAGCTTCTCTGATATTTTTGTAGCGCTCTCCAGACGATTTTAAAATTGTCTTAACCTCCGCCTGAGCAATGACAGGAAATGTTCTTGAGTACAGTAAAAATAACACAAAGAAGAATCCAATGGTTCCAATAAAAATGCCAATATCTACAAATGTGGGTGAAAACATCGTCCAAGAAGAAGGTAAATAATCTCTATGGAGCGAAGTAACTATAATTACAAAGCGCTCAAACCACATCCCAATGTTCACGACAATTGAAATGAAAAATGAGAACATGATGCTTGATCTTAATTTTTTGAACCACATAAACTGAGGTGAAAACACATTACAAGTCATCATTGACCAATAGGCCCAGGCATAAGGCCCTGTAGCTCTATTTAAAAATGCATATTGTTCATATTCAACACCGGAGTACCAGGCAATAAAAAGCTCCGTGATGTAAGCCACACCCACAATAGACCCCGTAATCATTATCACGATGTTCATCAATTCAATGTGCTGTACTGTAATATAATCCTCCAAATTACAAACTTTGCGCATGATGATAAGCAACGTATTTACCATAGCAAAGCCTGAAAAGATGGCTCCTGCTACAAAATAAGGTGGGAAAATAGTGGTATGCCACCCTGGAATAACAGAAGTGGCAAAGTCAAAGGATACAATGGTATGTACGGATAATACCAAAGGTGTTGCCAAGCCTGCCAACACAAGAGATACTTCTTCAAAACGTTGCCAATCTTTAGCCCTTCCGGACCATCCAAAGCTTAGAAGCGAATAAATTTTCTTTTGGAATGGACGCACAGCTCTATCGCGAATCATTGCAAAATCGGGAAGTAGTCCCGTCCACCAAAACACCAAAGACACGGATAAATAAGTTGAAATAGCAAATACATCCCAAAGTAATGGGGAATTAAAGTTAACCCAAAGTGACCCAAATTGATTTGGAATTGGTAGTACCCAATAGGCCAACCATGGGCGGCCCATGTGAATGATTGGGAATAAACCTGCCTGAATAACAGAAAAAATTGTCATGGCTTCAGCTGACCTGTTGATCGCCATACGCCATTTCTGACGAAAGAGTAAAAGTACCGCTGAAATCAATGTCCCCGCGTGACCAATACCTACCCACCAAACAAAGTTAGTAATGTCCCAAGCCCAACCAACAGTTTTGTTGAGACCCCAAGTCCCAATCCCAGTTGAAACAGTATAAACCATGCAACCAAGCCCCCAAGCAAAAGCCGCTAAGGAAATTGAGAAAACAAGCCACCAAAGCTTGTTGGCCTTACCTTCAACAGGCGCAACCACATCTAAAGTGACGTCGTGATAGGATTTTTCACCTGTTACGAGTGGTCTTCTGATAGGTGCTTCGTAATGAGAGCCCATAGTTTTTAATTAGTTATACTTCGTTATTATTTCTTACTTTAACTTGATAAACCACATTTGGTTTTGTGCCAACGTGCTCTAAAAGATAGTAGGCTCTATCGTCCTCTACCAATTTAGAAATTGGACTTTCCTTTTCATTAATGTCTCCAAATCGCATTGCACCACTGCTACAAGCTGCAGAACATGCACAAGCATCGTTAAACTCTCCAGCAGCAACAGGCCGCCCTTCTCGCTTCGCTTTGAGTATGACCGCTTGAGTCGTTTGAATACAAAAAGAACATTTTTCCATGACACCACGAGACCTTACCGTTACATCTGGATTGATGACCATGCGACCAAGATCATTATTCATATGGTAGTCAAACTCATCATTCCCATTGTAAAGGAACCAATTGAATCGACGTACTTTGTAAGGACAGTTATTAGCACAATAACGGGTTCCAACACAGCGGTTATAGGCCATGTGATTTTGCCCTTGTCTTCCGTGAGAGCTCGCCGCCACTGGACAAACAGTTTCGCAAGGCGCATGATTACAATGCTGACACATAATCGGTTGGAATGCCACTTGAGGATTTTCGGATGGAAACTCCATTTCACCAAAGGTGCTCAAGGAACTGCCCAAACCATTAATGTCATTTTTTGTGGTATTGTCTCCTGCAAAGGTTTCATCTGAGGAGTAATAACGGTCAATACGAAGCCAATGCATGTCACGACTTCTTCTAATTTCTTCTTTTCCAACAACTGGAACATTGTTTTCAGCATGACAAGCAATGACGCAAGCGCCACAACCAGTACAGGAATTCAAGTCAATGGATAGGTTAAAGTGATGTCCAATAGAGCGGTCAAACTCATCCCACAGATCAACATCTGGTGAACTAACAGGCGTTTCCTGGTGATTTAGGGAAACAACCGGAGTTGGATTCCAATGTTCAGAATCTCTAGTATTGAAAACCTCCAAAGTAGTTTCCTTTATAATGTCTCCTCGGCCCATAAGGGTGTTGTGTAATTGAACGGAAGCAAATTCGTGTTTCCCTCCAGCAGCAGCAATGGATACGGCCTGGGTGGCATTAAAATCTTTATATAGTGGGTAGGCATTGACCCCTGTTTGCATTTCTGCTTTGAGCCCATTTGTTCTTCCATAACCAAAAGACAGACCTACGGATCCCCGAGCCTGACCAGGCTGAATAATAACGGGTGCTTTGACCGTGACACCATCGACCGTGATATTTGCATAAGTGCCATTAAGGCCCCCTGTTGCGTCGTGACTGCTTTGATTGAAGAAGTTGCTTGGATCTAAGTAAAGGCCTAAATTTTTGGCATCATATTCCGATACTGTTAAATAATTATCCCATGTCGTACGTGTCAATGGATCTGGAAATTCTTGTAACCAAGGATTATTGGCTTGTTGACCGTCGCCCATTCCTGTTTTAGGATACAAAGTGAGCTCAAAATCAGAAGATTTTACAGAGGACAAGTTCGAAATAGCAGCGGCCGGACTAAAAGTGGTCTTAGAAATTTTTGAGGTGGCAGTATCTAAGGTGGCTAAAGGAGTGCCTGTGTAAACACCGTCGTGAAGGGCTTGGTTCCAAACACCTTCTTTTAGAACAGTTTCGGTCCAAAATGACTTTATATAGTCGTGATAACTTACCGTAGAACCGTTAAGTACTAACAGGGCTTCTTGAAATTGCTGGGTGTCAAATAGCGGGCGGATAGTGGGTTGCATTAATGCATAGAAACCAGACTTGGTTTCTAGGTCTCCCCAAGATTCAAGGTAATGCGGAGCAGCACCAACATATTGAGTTTCAGCAGCGGTTTCATTATTTTTCATTGTAAATGCCACGGACACTGCAGTTTTTTTAAGTCCTTCCACAAATGCAGAAGCATTAGGGAGCGTATACACTGGATTTACACCTGCCATAATCACGGCGCCAACGCGACCAGCATTCATGTCTTTTACAAGCGCTGAAACCGCTTTGTCATTTCCTTGTCGTGTTAAAATAATTGTCTTAGGATCGAAAGCCTTACTCTTGATAAATTCGTTGATGGCAATAACCAAGCCTTGAGCTTTTTCGTCTTGAATACCAGTCAATACAACAGCATTGGGGCCTGCTTTAGAAATTTCCTTGGCTGCTGAGTCAATAGCTGCTTCAATTTTAGGAGGTAAAGTTACACTTACAGAAGAACCCGTTAATTTGCCATAAAGTCTTACCAAAGCTAATTTTTGTTGAGAGGGTTTTAAAGGGACCCGTTTGTCGGCATTGGCTCCAGAAAGTGACATGTTGGATTCAAACTGAATGTGTCGAGACATGGTTCCGTTTTTTGGAACACGTCCTTTGGCGTAAGCAGAATCAAAGCCACCCCCCTGCCAATCTCCAAGAAAATCTGCACCAATAGATACAATGGTTTTGGCCTTTGAGAAGTCGTAATTTGCGAGTCCTCTTCTTCCGTACCTTGCTTCATAAGCATCGGCCGCAAAAGATTCAGAAATGGCATCGTATACGACGTGAGAAACATTGCTGTATTTAGCTTTAAATTCAGAAATTAATTTTGATGTGCTAGGGCTGGCATAGGTTTGAGTCAATAAGACGATCGCTTTGTCCTGAGATTGAACCATTTCTAACTTTTCACCAACTTCTTTGTAGAAGTCTTTCCATGAAATATTTTCTCCGTCATTAAGCGGTCCCGATAGGCGCTGGTTGTCATAAAGGTCCAATACGGAAGCTTGCACTCTGGCATTGGTAGTTCCGTTTTCACCAGCCAAACTATTGCACTCAACCTTTATGGGACGGCCTTCTCTTGTTTTAATCAGAAGGCTGGCAAAATCATACCCATTTCCGATGGCAGTGGCGTAGTAATTGGCAACACCAGGTATGATCTCTTCGGGCTGTACAACATAAGGAATGGATTTTATTACCGGACCCTCGCAAGCTGCCAAGGATGCTGCTGCTGTACTAAATCCAACATATTTAAGAAAATCACGACGCGTGGTTGCAGAGGATTCTAAAGCATCCTTGTCTCCTAAAAATTCATCTACCGGAATTTCTTGAACGAACTCTTTATGCTTCAAAGAAGCCAAAGTCGCAGATTGTACAGGACTTATTTCCTCAACATTCTTCCAATATTTTTTATTTGACGACATATATGCGTTCCGTTTTTAATAGTGACATTTACCACATTCTAAACCACCCATTTGGGCAGCTGTTAGCTTATCAACGCCATACTTTTTTGAAAGTGCTTCGTGAATTTTTTCATAATACCCGTTGTCCTCTACCTTAACATTGGTCTCTCTGTGACAATTGATACACCAGCCCATAGTTAATGGAGAGTGTTGGTACATAATTTCCATTTCTTCTACTGGCCCATGGCAAGTTTGACATTCAACCCCTGCAACAGTAACGTGCTGAGAGTGATTAAAATATGCAAAATCAGGTAGGTTGTGAATTCGAATCCACTTAACCGGTTTGGTTTTGCCAGTATACTTTTGCTCGGCGTCATCCCAGCCAACGGCATTGTAAAGTTTTTGAATCTCTGCATCGTAAAACTCCTTGCTGTATTCTTCCGTAGCAGTAGACGGCGCCACCTCATAAATCGATTTGTGACAATTCATACAAACATTTAGAGATGGTATACCTGAATGCTTACTGACTCTTGCCGAAGAATGGCAATACTTACAATCTATGCCATTGTCACCGGCATGAATTCTATGTGAATAGTGAATGGGCTGGATGGGCTCATAGCCCTGGTCTACACCCACTTGGGATAAATAGCCGTAAACAAAATAGGCACTTGAAAGTAAAAAGAAAATTGCTGTAACAAGCATTAAGAATTGATTTTTTACAAATGCTTTCCACAAAGAGGGGCGCTTGATCGCTTCCTTAATTTCAACTTCATTGGCAACTGCAAAACGTCTTAAGGTCTTGTTGACCAAGAATAAGCCCAAAGCAAGCAAACCAAAGAGAATGGCCAAAGCACTGAGGACAATCATTTTTGAAAAATCACTGTCTCCGTTAGGGGCCTGGGATGAAGCTACAGCAACTGCAGCTGCAGGAGGAGCTGCTTTATCTTGGGCCGTGTAAGCCAATATATTTGAGATATCATCATCAGATAACTGAGGATATGCCGTCATGGCGGCTCCATTGTATTCGTTATATATTTTGTTGGCGTAAGCGTCACCAGATTTAATGACAGAATTACTATTGCGAATCCAAGCGTTGAGCCATTCACGATCTAAACCTTCATCTTCGCTCAAGCGCGTTTCAACATAGCGCAAGGCGGGTCCAGTCATTTTTTTATCAAGCTGATGACAAGCGGCGCAGTTGGCATTAAAAAGTGCTTTACCTTTTACAGGATCTCCTTCTTGACCATGTAAAGATGTAAGTGCAAGTGAGGACAAAAGAAATCCAAAAAATATTGACCGTAGTGAATGATTTTTTTTCTGTGTCATATTGACGCTTGGGACTTTTTTAAATACAAATTTTAGACTTTATTAAAATTTCTTAAAAATTACTGGACAAAAATACGATATATTGATCATTGTAAAAATGATAAATATTGGTAAATTTTTAATTTATAAAGATTCTAAATAAGGGCAAGTGCGCTTAGAAAACTCTCTATGCAAAAAAAATAATAAATTTTCATAGTATAGAGATTTAGGTGTTTTCAAAAGTCGGAAATTTATTTTAATTTTTGAATTTAATTAGAAATAATTAGAAGAGTAAAATATAATTATTAATTTGCTCTTGCTATAAAATATTATCTATATGCCTTTAAATTTATACCGAACCATAGTGATAACGCTGTTTTTTTCAGGGACTATGTTGGCGCAACAAGGGAAAGTGGATGTTCGTGTCGATCAAAAAGTAACACAGCTCATGGCCTTAAAAAAAGAAGTCAATAAATCCCAAAGTGTCATCAAAATTCAAATTTACAGCGGCAGTCGTAAAAATGCGGAAGACACATTAGAAAAATTTAAGATTGACTTTCCTAACCATGCTGCAGAAATGATTTATGAAACGCCAAACTATAAAATTTGGGTGGGTAATTTTAGAACACAAATGCAATCTGATCGTGAATTGATTAGATTCAGGAAAATTTATAAAGAGGCTTTTTCCTTTAGATCAAATTGAACAACACGTTTCTTTGAAGTTTCAAAAATGAAACTTTATAACTTCTTTTTAACTGCAACCTCCATGAAGGCTTCTAAGACATCTCCTATTTGAATGTCGTTATAGTTTTTGACCTGCATTCCACAGTCGTAACCTTTGGAGACTTCTTTAGCATCGTCCTTAAATCGTTTTAAGGAAGCTAATTCACCCGTGTAAGTCACGACACCTTCTCTAATAACGCGTATTTTTGAGCTTCTAAAGATTTTACCGTTAACGACCATACAGCCTGCAATGGTGCCAATTTTAGAGATTTTAAAGGTTTCTCTAATTTCAGCAGATCCTGTGATTTCTTCCTTAAACTCTGGAGACAGCATCCCTTCCATGGCATCTTTTAAATCATTAATAGCATCATAGATTATAGAATACATGCGGATGTCAATTTCTTCTTTCTCTGCAATTTGACGGGCATTACCCATTGGGCGTACATTAAAGCCAATAATTATTGCATCGGAAGCCGAGGCTAAAAGCACATCACTTTCTGTAATGGCACCGACCGCTTTGTGTATGATGTTAACTTGAATTTCTTCCGTTGAAAGTTTTTGAAAAGAATCTGTAAGTGCTTCTACAGAACCATCTACGTCACCTTTTAGGATGATATTCAATTCTTTAAAGTCACCTAAGGCAATTCGACGTCCAATTTCGTCTAGGGTAATGTGACGCTGGGTTCTCACAGATTGTTCGCGTTGTAATTGTGTGCGTTTGGCAGCAATTTGCTTGGCTTCACGCTCATCATTGAATACATTGAATTTATCCCCTGCTTGTGGCGCGCCATCTAATCCCAAAATGGAGATGGGTGTGGAAGGGCCCGCTTCTTGTATGTCCTGGCCACGTTCGTCGTGCATGGCTTTAACTTTTCCACTGTTTTTTCCGGCCAAAACATAGTCCCCAATGCGCAGTGTTCCTGCTTGTACAAGAACAGTTGAAACATAACCACGACCTTTGTCTAAAAAGGCTTCAACGATGGTTCCAATAGCGGGCTTGTCTGGGTTGGCTTTCAATTCTAAAAGTTCGGCCTCAAGCAATACTTTTTCTAAAAGTTCTTGAACACCATCTCCATTTTTTGCAGAAATATCATGCGATTGTATTTTACCGCCCCAGTCTTCAACCATGAGATTCATGCCGGCTAACTCCTCTTTGATTTTCTCAGCATTAGCGGTTGGGAGGTCAACTTTATTTATCGCAAAAACGATAGGCACTCCTGCGGCTTGCGCATGGGAAATGGCTTCTTTTGTTTGCGGTTTAATGGCGTCATCTGCAGCGATAACGATGACGGCAATGTCAGTAACTTGTGCGCCTCTTGCTCGCATCGCCGTAAAAGCTTCGTGACCTGGGGTATCTAGAAATGCGATTTTTTGCCCACTAGGCAGCGAAACTCCATAGGCCCCAATGTGTTGCGTAATTCCGCCGGATTCACCAGCAATTACATTTCCCTCTCTAATATAATCAAGAAGGGAGGTTTTCCCATGATCGACATGCCCCATCACTGTAACAATTGGAGCACGTGCAACTAGGTCTTCTTCTTTATCGCTTGCGACTTCAACGGCCTCATCAATATCTGCAGTCACAAAATCAATGGTATAGCCAAATTCTTCAGCAACAATGGAAAGGGTTTCCGCATCGAGTCGCTGATTCATGGTGACCATCATTCCCAATGACATACAAGCGGAGATAATTTCGGTTACAGAAACATCCATCATTGTAGCAACTTCATTGGCCGTTACAAACTCGGTGACTTTTATGGTTTTGCTTTCAATAGCCTGTTGTTCTAACTCTTTCTCAGACTGCTGACGGTGTTGATCCCGCTTATCGCGTCGATATTTGGCCCCTTTACCTTTTGAAGATTTTCCTTGAAGTTTCTCTAAAGTTTCCCGGACTTGTTTTTGAACTTCTTCTGCCGTAGGCTCTACCTTGTTTGGTTGATTTCTAGATTGATTTCTTCCCTTGGATGGGCGGCCTTTTTGAGACTGATTGCCATCAACTTTACTGATGCGTCGACGCTTCTTCTTAGCCGCCGTTTTATCAGTACTAGCAAGCGAGGATTCAGAGGTTTCTTTTTTAGGCTTTTTAAACTGGGACAAATCAATTGTTTCACCTGTTGCTTTTGGCCCTGTTAATTTTGCATAATTAGTTTTGAGGGCGGCGGATGTGGGTTCTGAAGTTGACTCTGAAACTTCATTTTTGTCTGCCACCGCTTCAGGGGTTGAAGTTGGGGTTTGGGCCGCTGGTGTTTCATCTTCTGCTTTTTTATTGGCGGTTACATCTTTGGGTTTAGCATCTTTTTTTACAGGCTTTTTAGGGCTCAAATCAATTTTTCCAACTGTTTTTGGACCTTCGACGGCCTTTTTAGCCTTGATGATTTCTTTTGCTTTAGCTTCTTTTTTGAGCTTCTCCTCTATCTCTAACTCACGCTTTAATCGCAGGGCTTCTTTCTCTTTCTGTTTTGCCGCTCCAAGTTCTTTGGAAGCTACTTTTTTACTGGCATCGTTCTGAAATTCATCAGAAAGTAATTCATAAACTTCTGCTGAAATTTTTGCCGTAGGCCGCTTTTCAATTTCAATACTTTTAGATTCTAAAAAATCTATAGCACGGTCAATTGAAATATTCAATTCCCTCAATACTTTACTTAGTCTAACGTTATCCGCCATAAATTACTTTGTTTGTTTCTAATGTTTCAATAATCAGAGAAGTCTTTGGTTGTGTTAGGACTCCAATATAATTAATTTTTTAATCTTCAAATTCTTCTTTTAAAATCCGAAGTACATCTTCAATAGTTTCTTCTTCTAAATCGGTGCGCTTGACAAGATCATTAACGTCTTGTTCCAAGATACTTTTTGCCGTGTCTAAACCAACCTTGGAGAATTCCTGAATAATCCATGCTTCAATTTCATCTGAAAATTCGGACAATTCAACATCTTCTTCAACCCCTTCTCTAAAGACATCTATCTCGTATCCCGTTAAACGTCCAGCAAGACGAATGTTATGACCGCCGCGACCAATCGCTTTGCTGACTTCTTCAGGTTTTAAAATAACTTCTACCCGCTTGGTTTCTTCATCTATTTTAACGGTAGTGACTCGCGCTGGACTCAAAGCTCTTGTAATATACAGCTGAAGGTTATTGGTGTAATTGATAACATCAATATTTTCATTCCCTAATTCGCGAACTATCCCGTGTATCCGAGATCCTTTCATCCCCACACAAGCCCCAACAGGGTCAATTCTGTCGTCATAGGAATCCACCGCTACTTTGGCTTTTTCTCCAGGGATTCTAACCACATTTTTAATGGTAATTAGACCATCAAAAACTTCAGGTATTTCTTGTTCAAAAAGTTTTTCTAAAAATGCCGGAGCCGTTCTAGACATGACGATGTTTGGCTTATTCCCTTTAAGTTCAACATTTTCAATAATGCCGCGTACATTCTCACCTTTTCTAAAAAAGTCAGAAGGAATTTGCTTATCTTTTGGTAAAATCAATTCATTGCCTTCATCATCTAAAAGAATGACCGCTCTGTGACGAATGTGATGAACTTCAGCGGTGTAAATTTCCCCCTCTAAGTCTTTAAAATGCTTGTAAATGTTTGTGTTGTCGTGTTCTTGAATTTTGGCGATTAAGTTTTGACGAAGTGCCAAAATAGAACGCCTTCCTAGATCGAATAATTTCACCTCTTCCGAAACGTCCTCACCAACCTCAAAATCAGGCTCAATTTTTTGAGCATCTGAAAGTGAAATTTCTTGATTTTCATTTTCAACATCAGCATCGGCTACCACAATTCTGTTGCGCCAAATTTCTAAATCACCTTTGTCTGGGTTGATAATGATATCAAAGTTATCGTCGTCCCCAAATTTCTTTTTCAATGCATTCCTAAAAACATCTTCAAGAATGGACATAAGGGTCACACGATCAATAAGTTTATCGTCTTTAAATTCCGAAAACGATTCAATAAGTGCTAAATTTTCCATAATTCAATTCTAATTCTTAAAATACTAATTTTATTTGTGCCTTTTCTATGTCTTGGTAAGCAATAGTGGCTCTTTTATGAACCGTAACCTTTCCTTTTCCAATGGGCTTGGGCTCTCTAGCCTTCCATTCCAAGACAATGTGTTTTTCTTCCGTTGCAGATAAAACTGCTTCGTATTTTTGTTTGTCAAATGTCACGAGCTTGAGCGTCCGTCCAATGTGCTTTTGATACTGCCGTGCTTTTATTAGTGGCGTATGGGCTCCAGCAGAAGATACTTCTAACGAAAAATCCTGATCTTCTCTGTCAAGGTTGTGCTCAATTGCACGACTGACATAAATGCAATCTTCGACTAAAACACCCGCATCACCATCAATTACAATTCGAATTGTATTTCCATCGAGAATTTCAAAATCGATGAGAAATAAATCGGGGCGCTTTTGTAGGCACTCCTCTAATAAATCCGCAACTGTGTCTCTAAACATTTGGTATAAAAAGAGGGGACATTTCCGTCCCCTCACATATTTTATTTTTCAATCTTGAGGCAAATATAAAGGATTGGATGTTATTTTTAAAACTTTTTTAAAGGATTATTGAAATAAATCCCAAAAAATAAAAAAGCCTTAACCGAAGTTAAAGCTTTTTTGTTGGCCCACTAGGGCTCGAACCTAGACTCTTTGGTACCAAAAACCAACGTGTTGCCAGTTACACCATAGGCCAATCTCATATTGAGGATGCAAATTTAGAACAAAACTTTGTTTGCACAAACATTTTACTCAAAATTAATAATTCCAGTATTTGATTTATTATTAAATTCGCCAAGAAGTATATTAAAACCATGAGAGATTTTAATTTTAAAAAATGGAACCTAATTTTAGGATGGACCGCTTTCACACTTGCTTTTGTTGTCTACGCCATGACTGTTGAACCAACGGTGGGCTTTTGGGACACTGGAGAATACATACTGACCTCTTCTAAATTAGAAGTCGGCCACCCGCCTGGCGCCCCATTGTTTCAGATGCTTGGCGCATTTTTTTCGATTTTTGCTTCAGAACCCGCGCAAATTGGGTTGGTTCTAAATATGATGAGTGCAGCGGCCAGTGCTTTCACCATTTTGTTCATGTTTTGGACCATTGTTCTATTACTAAAAAAATTAACCTCATCAGGTTCTGAATCTAATCCCAACGCACAAGTTGGCATTTTGGGCGCTGCTTTTGTGGGAAGTTTGGCCTTTGCTTTTACCGATTCCTTTTGGTTTAATGCCGTTGAAACAGAAGTTTATGCCATGGCTACTTTGATAATGGCTGTAATGTTTTATTTGGGTTTACGCTGGCAAAACGAGATGCATACCCCAAAAGGCAACCGCTGGCTTATTTTAATTTCTTTTGTGGTGGGGCTTTCCTT
>ERZ1048068.303-NODE-303-length-45479-cov-5.792511_pt1 | contig 45479 bp, 36 predicted proteins | sample MGYA00383098_ERZ1048068 | MGnify/ENA primary metagenome ERZ1048068 (study PRJEB29581, sample SAMEA5548368) | metagenome | biome: marine; feature: coastal; material: water | depth 1 m | study: Short-term variability in the microbial, nano- and picoplankton dynamics...
TTTAGTCGATACGGTTGGTTATTTTAATCAAATTGCAGGCCGAAAAATCATTGCTTGGATGACGGAAAATGAAGTCACCCGAGCAGATGCTCAAGGCAATGCACAAACGGTGTATTACATTGAACAAACAGATGAAAACGATTCAAATATCACCATCACAAGAAGCGGCATGAATCGACTTTATGCAGGCGATTTACGCGTTTATTTGGACAGCGGTGAAGTGGTGAGTATCACGTATTTTGATCGACCAGAAGGTGTTTTTTATCCGATGATCAAGATTAAAAAAGAAGAGCAGTTCATTCAAGGTTTTCGTTGGAATGAGGGTCTAAGGCCCAAGAGTTGGTTGGAGATATTGGAGTGACATAAATAACCGCGGAGTAACGCAGAGTGTTCCGCAGAGTTCACCATGCAATGTGCTTTAAAAGTCAATTTCAAAACCCTTTTTCTTCTGGACGTTCTCCGCGAAATTCTCAGTGTGCTTTGCGTAAAAATTTATCCTAGTATTCCACCCGTTCCCGAATCAACACCACCTCTACCCTTTTATTCTTATCGTTTCCCGCACCAGGATGTTCAGGATAAAGCAGATCGAAATTACTGTGACCGAAGCACGAAATTATTTCGGCATCAATTCATTTGTCAACCAATTTTTTGCGCGCAGCCAACACTCTGTTTTGCGAGAGTTCCATGTCGGGTCCGCAACAAACGTGTCCGTGCAATTCAACTCGTAACCTTATCTACTTTTATTTTATCGACCAATTGATCTACCAAAGGATACGACTGCGAAATTATCAATGCCTTATTCGTTACAAATTGGATATTTAGAACCAAGTATTCCCGAATTTCTGTTTCTTCGACCGATTTTTGAAAGAATATATTGTTTCCGACTTTCTATGCTTCCAGATGCATAAATAGACTCTGCGATAGCCGATTCAACAGGCTGAATCGTTTCCTGATTTTCGCCACAGGAAAACAATATTAAAAGTGGTAAGACGATAGCATACTTAATAGGCTAAAGTTAGACTTAAGCTTAGGATTTACATATGACTTTTGTTACTAAACGAAAATCTTAACAATTTTTACCCCAGCCAAACATTCATCACCAAATCTTTGCCGGCGTAATCGTTTACTTTCTGAATAATCAAAGATTTAGCGCTTTGTAATTCCTCTCGCATAACAGAAGAATGGAGGTCAATGTAGAGCACTTTTTCGTGAATTCGAACACTTTTCGTCCGGTTGGCAATGGCTTTACCCATGATCTCCTCCCAATTGTTGATGATGTTCATCTCCTCCATTTTGCCTTCTAGACCGTAGGCTTTCATGAATCGGTCGACTAGTCCCGATAAGGGTTTAGGATCTCTATCTTTACTCATGATGAAACGGCTTTAAGTGTTTGTTCTGGAGTTACAACACCTTTGCTGACACTGAAATATTGGATTGGAGTTTCACTTTGCCCGAAAATATTCTCCAGTCGATCACGGTTAGTATCTGTAACTAAAACTTGTCCGAAAGAGTGATCAGAAACCAGTTGAAGTAGACGTTCTACCCTTTTGTCATCCAGTTTATCGAAAATATCATCGAGCAGCAGAATTGGAATGGCTTTGAGATGTTCCTTCATCCATTCGAATTGCCCCAAACGTAGGGCAATTAGGTAGCTTTTTTGTTGACCTTGCGACCCAAATTTTTTAACAGGATGTTCTTTGATAGTAAAAAGCAAATCATCTTTGTGAATTCCGCCCTGAGTATATTGGGTAAAAGCATCTTTCTTTTCATTGATTTCTAGCAATTCGGCAAAAGTCAAATCATTCAATTGCGAACGGTATTCCAAATCAATTTTTTCGTCTTCTTCCCCGATGAAATTGTAGGATCTCTGAAAAACGGGAATAAATTCTGTCAAAAACTCTTTTCTCGCTTCGTGAATTTTAGTCCCGTAGCGAATCAATTGTTCGTTCCAGACTTCGATAGATTCCCGATCGAAAAGTCGACTTTCGTACATGTTTTTTAACAAAGCATTTCGCTGGTCCAGTACTTTTTTATAGCGCTGTAAATCTTCCAGATATCCTCTGTTGGATTGTGCAATAATTCCGTCCATCCATCTGCGTCGAACTTCACTTCCATCACCGATTAGGTTTCGATCGTAAGGTGAAATCATCACACACGGAAATTGACCGATATGTTCTGCTAGTTTTTCGTATTCTTTTTTGTTGCGTTTGAAAATTTTCTTGGAACCGAGTTTGACGGAACATTGAATATCGACCTCTCGTTCAGGAGTGTCAAAAATACCTTGAATTACGAAAAAAGGTTGATCGAAACGTATGTTTTGCCGGTCAACAGCGTTCAGGTACGATTTACAAACGGAGAGATAGTGCACTGCATCAAGGATATTGGTTTTGCCTGATCCATTGTCGCCTGTAAAGCAATTCACAGATGGTGAAAGTTGCAGTTCCGCTTCTTCGTAATTCTTGAAGTTGAGGAGTTGGATGGACTTGAGATACATTGGATAAAGTTAGGGAAAATAATAGGGAATTTTGGCCACGAATTGCACTAATTTTCACGAATGGATGGTGTGTTGGTCACGAAAGATGTTTATTCCTGAAGGATGAAAATAAAAAATTGATGAACGCTAATGAAGAAAAGACAAAAGGAATGCGTCAGTGGCGGTTTGATTCAATGGCTGAAATGAAAATTCGGCTATCGTCCGACGGTAAATTAAAAAATGCTTTTGAAAGATTATCGCCAGGAAAACAAAGGGAGTGCGCCGATTATATTTCTGAAGCGAAACGAGGGTTTGAATACGAAAGAATCTCGATTAGAGAAAATTACACCAATGATTGCTGACGGAGTTGGTTTGCACGATAAATACAAGAATTGTTGAGAAACCTAAATTTTATCAACAAATCGACCTACTTTCTCCACTACTCTGCATTCACGAAAAAGCTTTTGGTTATATTTGTGCAGCATGAGTGATTACGTTGTTTCCGCGAGAAAATATAGACCCCAAACCTTTGATACGGTTGTTGGACAAAAGTCCATTACGACTACTTTGCGTAGCGCAATCGCTACGGATCATTTGGCTCAGGCGTTTTTGTTTTGTGGAACTCGTGGTGTTGGTAAAACAACCACCGCTCGAATTTTAGCGAAGACCATCAACTGTACGGATCGTGGTGAGAATGTGGAAGCATGCGACAAATGTGATTCTTGTGTTTCTTTCAACGATAATGCTTCTTTGAACATTTATGAATTAGATGCCGCTTCGAATAACTCGGTGGATGACATTCGTGAATTGATCAATCAAGTCCGGGTACCACCTCAATTGGGTACGCACAAAGTGTATATCATTGATGAGGTCCACATGCTATCTGCACAAGCCTTCAACGCTTTTTTGAAGACTTTGGAAGAGCCGCCAAAACATGCCATTTTCATTTTAGCGACAACCGAAAAACACAAAATTATCCCGACGATTTTATCTCGTTGCCAAATTTTTGATTTCAACCGGATCAAGGTGTCTGACATGGCAAATCATTTGGCCAATATCGCGGCAAAAGAAAACATCACCGCCGATCCAGAAGCATTGCACCTAATTTCGCAAAAAGCAGATGGCGCACTTCGAGATGCACTTTCCATTTTCGATCAAATAGTCACTTTCGCTGGCAACAACATTACCCACAAACAGGCACTGGAGAATTTGAATATTCTAGATTATGACTACTATTTCCGTATTGTAGATGTGGCGTTGAAAGAAGATATTCCAGCCGCTTTACTCCTATTGAATGATGTTGTAGAAAAAGGATTTGACCCGCATCATTTTGCGACAGGATTGGCGAATCATTACCGTGATTTGTTGGTCTGCAAAGACCCTCGAACTTCCAAATTACTGGAAGTAGCTGAGAATGTGGAACAGAAATATTTGGAACAATCTAAAGAAATCGATCCGAATTACTTGTTGCGTGCAATCGCTGTTTTGAGTAAAGTCGACATTGAATATAAGACGGCCAAGAACTCGAGGCTGCTCGTCGAAGTAGGATTGATGCAATTGTGTTCGCTGAAAAGTGAGCTCGAAAAAAAAAATCCCTAACTGATCCCGTCAAGATTATTGCTTTCAAAGGTCAAAGCCTGAGAGATGCAGCACCCAAGCCCGTTGCCAAACCCAATGTTACGGAAAGACCTGTTTACGATCCGCCCATTACAAAATTAAAAACACTGGTTACGCCAACTGGGCAATTGAAAACACACAATCCGAGCATCAAACAAATTCTCAAAGACGAGGAAGAAAACAGCAAGGTAATTCCAAATGAAGATTTGCCTCGTGAATCCTTTTCGAGCGATCAACTCCGCATGTATTGGCGACAATACGCCTTTCAGGCAAAAGAGCAAGCGCAAGAGACCTTGTACAATGCTATGGTGAAACGCGAACCTATCATTACGGAAGGTAACTTAATTAGAATTGAAGTGGATAACGCCGTTCAAATGAATATGATCGATGCTTCAAGACAAAAAATGACCAATTTTTTCAGAGAGCATTTAAAAAACTTCGATATACAATTGGATTGCTTCGTAACCGAAAATGAAGACTCGGAACAACAGTTTCAATCTCCAAAACATCAATTCAACACTTTAGCGAGAAAGTATCCGAATCTGCACACGTTTAAGAGTTCCTTTAATTTGGATTTCGATTATTAGTCTATCGATTTCGGATTGGCGGATTGGTGGATTGGCGGAAATGTAATTTAAAGCGAAAGTTAGTCAAAGGTAAAAGCAAAGCGTTTCAATAATCAACCGTCAATTATAACTTCACCCTCAACTGCAAAGTCACTTCCGATTTACGATTTGTATTGATCATTTCTGCACCAGAACCCAATGAATCTCTATCGGTGTATAAATTGACGGCATATCTCGCCCAGAGGTCAAATTTGCGAAGGAAAGTCCAACGCACCATTAAATATGCTCTGGTTCCCTTGTAAAAATAAGCTGGAACAGCGAACACGTACAAAGCATTCGATTCGAAAGCGTATAAACGGGTATCGTAACTACCTGTATCGAAGAAAGCGTAGCGCATGGACAAATCTATCGGCCACGTTTTTGGACGAATGAGTAAATCTTGATAGATTAAAAATCCAGTTTCATTTGGACTACTTGGTCTGTTCAAGGTCATAATTTCAGCTCTTGATTTTAAGGTAATGCCCTCCGTCACTTTGTAGCTAAAATTGATTCGATAATTTCTTTGAAGCACATTTTGAATTGCCGTAACCGTTCCATCTTGGTAACGGCTATTTCTTGCCTTTTCTTGCTGACGGAAACGGAAATACAACTCCAGTTTTTTATCAGGTCGGTAGGTCGGTTGAAACAAAACTTCATGTCCAGTTGAAGGCGCATCTACTAAATATCTCATCCACGGAAAGGTAAAATAATCGGCATAGGTGTTCAAGGTCCAGCTTTTTGAAATCTTGATTTTCGCTCCAAAATAAATTCCTCTTTCGTTTTGTGTATTGCTGCCTTCAGAGAAACCATTGTTGTAAAGAGTCTGATAAGCCCTATCGTAATTCCGGTACAACAGACTAAAACTTACTCTCGGGTCGACTGCTAAAAGAACTCCATGTAAATTCCCCATTTTATTGCTGTGCGAAGCAATACTTGTTTCTCCAAAAAAGCTAAAATTCTTTACAACGAAAGAATAATCAAAACTATGACTCATGAAATTTTTTCCACGGAAATCAAATTGATTGTAAGGTGCGATTGTTTTGCTAAACGTTTTATTATAGCCTTGGTAAACAGAGGCTACCCCCAAACGAAGGTTTCTATTTTGGTATTTAAGATTGGCACCAGCTATTGTTTCTTCAAAAGTATTTTTTCTAGCGATTTCGCTATTCGTTCGGTGTAATCCCGACAAGTTTATACTCGAGACAAACTCTTGTTCTTCCAGCAATGAATCGGCAATTAAAGTTGCATCTACCTTTTTTCGACTTCCAAATAGAACAAGGGAAAAATCCTTCCAGCCCAATTCTGTAGCGGCACCTCTCAGAAAACGTGTTTCATCCACCGATGTATATGGTTTTAACGAGTTTGCATTTCTTTTAATATTTGTCACGTCCGCCGTTTTTCCAAAGGCATACCCAGACCATAAGTTTAAACCTTGACCTATTTGAATTTGATAATCTCCGAGAGCCACTGCTTTCAAATATTTTCCCCCTTTATAAAAGGCATGCATGGAATAAAAATCGAAACCGTAAGGCTGAGCCTCTCCTGCGAATTGTTCTCCTGGATCCTTTTCCATGGTAATTCCCATACTCAGGTTGGTACGATAAGTATATCGGAAACGTGAATAATAACGATCCGGATTTCCATAGTAATAGCTATTACTATACAACAGTACACTATCCGGCACATCTTGATAGGCACTCTTTTCTTCCAGAACAGTTTGATAACGGAAAAACGCTTCTACTTTTCCATTTTTTAGAGCTTCTTTCAATGTTACGTTTAGGTTGTCCAATTTATCATCTACACGAACAAAAGGCAGAACCATACGAATGGTTTCCATGCCCCAATACGGGAGACTTTGCAGTTCATAAATAGAAATTAACTTCCCGAAAAGTTTTTGATGTAGAAATAAATCATTTATTTGAAGATCAGTTAAAAGCCCAAGATCGTTCAGTTCATCAATATTGGTATTGTTCAGGTTAATTGGATGGTCATAGAAATAGAACAGTTGATCGAAAAGATTTGTCAAATCGGGACTCTCATCTTCCAATTGTTCTGAAATAAACTCTATTCGTTGTTGAATAACGTCATTTTTTTCTTGCGCAAGGGACGTCAACGCACAAGCAAAGAATGATAAAACCAAGAAGAGCCTTCTCAATTTCATTTACTTCTTTTTTTCATAGGTAAACGAAATCTGAGGTGACCAGCCCAATATTTGGTGGTAAGCCGTTGCGATATCAAATCGAACTACTTTCCATTTGTAGCCAAATCCGAAAGCGAAGGCCGTTGGTTGAGACCCGATGCCTGCTCGCATATAAAAGTCATCGAAAGGCTGGTACTCTATGCCACCCCGAACAGAAACGGGTCCATCCAAATCCTTCCAGATTTCAGCTGAAATTTTTATCAATTTAGATGGTGTAAAACTTGTTCCAACTCGTAAAACGGTATTGTAACGATCGTCTTGGAAATCGGATAATTTGGCACGTCCTAAGTTAAAAACACTCGCTCCAAAATTCCATTCATCTGTAATTTTCAAGAGAACACCTGCTTCACCCGTAACTGTATTTGACGATCCATAATATTCTGGCAAACGAAGTCCTTGGTAGTTGATTTGAATTCCAGCCGAAAAATTATCGGCTAACTTCATGGCGTAACCTACTCCCGTTTTGAAATTTCGGAATTCAGTGCTTCCGTAATTGAATCCACCTACTGAAAAAACACCATATTTTGTTGGAACAGCGACAGCAATGGATTGAGATTGTAGACCTTGTACTAAAAAACGATTTTCATAACACACACCTACCGAAAGGTCTTCTACCATGCCAATTGCCCCAGGATTGTTGAAATACGCCCAATTATCTACTATGGTCAAACTGGTGTTTAAAACACCGCCTGAACGAGCTCCAGTGGGCATCCATCCTTGGGCATTGGATATAATTGGGACAAAAAACAGGACAAATAATATTTTCTTCATTTCCAGCACTAAAATAACAAAGCTAACGGTTTGTTTTGTGGTTCACTTCAATTTATTATGAACGGTTTATGAAATAGAGATGAAAATGTTCTATTTTTGAGCAAAACAACTCTATGAAACAATTCATTACAGCTTTACTTGCTGCGATCTTAACCTTTAGTTTGTCTGCCCAATTGACGCAACATTCTATGATGGTCGGCACTGTCTCAAGAAATTATTACAAATATCTTCCTGCAAACTATCAAACGTCTGAGAATTTACCTGTAGTTTTTATTTTACATGGGCTCGGTGGAAATGCACAACAGATGACGTTGGCAGGATTTAATTTGATTGCAGATACGGCGAGAGTAATTGCAATTTATCCCGATGCCCTTCCAAATATTTTTGGCCAAACGGCATGGAATAATGGAACTTTAGCGAGCAGCGCGGCAGACGACATCACTTTTTTCAATTTGATGATTAACGAAATGTTGAACAATCAAAACGCCAATGCATCTAGAATTTATGTTACCGGTTTTTCGATGGGCGGTATTATGTCGCATCATTTAGCTTGTGCCCTGAACGACAGATTTGCAGCGATTGGACCAATGGCTGGAACTATGCCAACAGATGATATTGCAAATTGCGTTCCGTCATATGCTACACCTGTGATTCATTTACATGGAACCGCTGATGGAACTGTACCTTATAATTCCAATTCATTACCTAGTTTAAGTTTGGTTCCGGAAACAATGAATTTTTGGAGAAATGTTCACGGATGTGCTGCAACAGCCGATAGTACGCAAATGCCAAATACTGCATCGGATGGAATAACAGTTGATCGCTTTGTTTACAATACGTGCAGTCCTTCTGGTTCAGTTGAATTATGGAGATTGAATGGTGCGGATCATATTTATCTTTATGAACCGGTGAATGATATTACTGAAGCAAAAGAGATTTGGCGATTCTTCTATAAGTGGCAACATCCAAATCCGACTTTGAGCACACAGCCCTTGGTCAAAGACTATAGTTTCTCAATTTCTCCAAATCCAAGTTCTGGTAAATGGAAAATTACTGCAGATTCTGATGAAACGTTTATGTTGTTCAATTTGAACGGGACATTATTGGAGACTTTAATATTAAAAGAAGGAGTTAATGATTTTAGCTTTGATTTACCTTCAGGAGTTTATTTGTTGAAGAATGAGTTTGGTTATTCTGAGAGATTGGTAATTAGTAAATTCTAAAAATAGAAACCACAGAAAACAGCAACGAAGCTAATCGGCGAACAACTTTTTGAGGCTTAATGATAAGTTCAACGCTTACATGAAAAATATTTGCACTAAAAAAGCCCCGACAAAAACTTAATCTTGTCGGGGCTTTTAGCGTCTGAAAATTAACCTCGTAACTTCCTTACGGAAGCGTAATGCTAATTAATCAAATGTTTTTAGTTCACCGAAAGGTATTCAGCAACTCCCTGAAAAGAAGCTGTGATTCCTTGGTCTCCTTTTGTCCAATTCGCTGGGCAAACCTCACCATTCTCCTCGAAGAATGGTAAAGCGTCAACCATACGAAGAGCTTCATCAACGTTTCTTCCCAAAGGCAAGTTGTTCACCAATTGATGCATCACCTTTTCTTCTTTGTCGATCAAAAACAAACCACGGTACACAATCATTGGTCCGTTTGCAACAAACTTACCATCCATATAATAATTGTACTCACCGGCCAAAACACCGTAAGTATCTGAAATCATTTTTGTTGTATCGGCAACGATTGGATAAGTTACTCTTTGAATTCCACCGCTAAATTTGGGCGTATTCAACCAAGCCCAATGCGACTCTTCTGTATCTGTTGAACAAGTAACAACTTTACAACCACGTGCTTCAAAATCTGCTAATTTTGCTTGGAAAGCATGTAATTCTGACGGGCAAACAAAAGTGAAATCTTTTGGGTAAAAGAAAAACAATACGTGATTCTTTCCTATGTATTCAACCAATGAAAAGCCTTGTTCAATTATTCCACCATTTGCAGCTGCTGGAGCAAAGAATGAAGGAGTTTTTTTCCTACTAATACTGACATTTTTATACTTATTTTAAATTTTAACCATTATCAATTTGCAAAGCTAGCATCTTTGTATGGATGAGCATTTAATTCAGCACTATAATTAGAATTCAAGAAACGTTATAAAAAATTTAAAATAAAAATTAATAAACACATTCTTTTTATATTTGTTAGAGATACTAATAACTCAAAAATATAATCATGGATAACAATACCAATGGAGCCGAAAAATGCCCATTTTCAAGTGGAACTTTAAAACAAAGCGCTGGTGGCGGGACCTCGAATCGAGACTGGTGGCCTAATCAATTAAAACTGAATATCCTTCGTCAGAATTCCAATTTGTCGAACCCGATGGACCCAGACTTCAATTATTCAGAAGCGTTTAAGAGTGTAGATTTAGCAGCTCTTAAACAAGATCTATACGACCTCATGACAGACTCTCAGGACTGGTGGCCGGCAGATTATGGTCATTATGGACCGCTATTTATTCGAATGGCATGGCACAGCGCAGGTACATATAGAATTCAAGATGGACGTGGCGGTGGTGGATCAGGTTCACAACGTTTTGCTCCTTTGAACAGTTGGCCAGACAATGGTAACTTAGATAAAGCGCGTTTGCTACTTTGGCCCATTAAGAAAAAATTCGGTAAAAACCTGTCTTGGGCTGATTTAATGATACTTGCTGGTAATTGTGCCCTGGAGTCAATGGGATTCAAAACCTTTGGATTCGGTGGAGGTCGCGAGGACGTTTGGGAACCCGAAGAAGATGTTTATTGGGGAGCAGAAACAGAATGGCTAGATGATAAACGATACACGGGTGACCGCGAGTTGGAAAACCCGCTTGGTGCTGTTCAGATGGGACTAATATACGTAAACCCAGAAGGACCAAATGGAAATCCTGATCCCTTGAAATCAGCCGTAGATATACGAGAAACTTTTGCTCGCATGGCCATGAACGATGAAGAAACTGTCGCTTTAACGGCAGGTGGACATACCTTTGGAAAAGCACATGGAGCTGCTGACCCAGATGAATATGTAGGTAGAGAACCTGCAGGAGCAGCAATTGAAGAACAAAGTTTAGGGTGGAAAAATTCATTTGGTTCTGGAGTTGGAGACGACACGATTACAAGTGGTATTGAAGGTGCATGGACACCTAACCCGACTCAGTGGGACAATGATTATTTTGATGTTTTACTTAATTACGATTGGGAGTTAACGAAAAGTCCAGCTGGAGCAAATCAATGGACACCTACGGCAGCTTCAAATGCTAAAATGGCTCCGGCCGCTGGTGATTCTACGAAAAAACAAGCATTGATTATGACAACAGCTGATATGGCTATGAAAATGGACCCAGCCTATGCCGTTATTTCGAAAAGATATCATGAAAATCCGGATGAATTTGCAGACGCTTTTGCTCGTGCGTGGTATAAATTAACGCACCGAGATATGGGACCTGTTTCAAGATACATCGGTACAGAAGTGCCAAAAGAAGAGTTGATATGGCAGGATCCAATTCCTGCTCACACGGGAGAATTAATAAATGACCAAGATGTTGAATCTTTGAAAAGAAAAATTTTAAATATAGGGTTAACTGTTTCTGAATTAGTTTCTACTGCTTGGGCTTCAGCATCCACTTTTCGAGGTTCAGATATGCGTGGTGGAGCAAATGGAGGACGTTTGCGTTTAGCACCACAAAAGGATTGGGAAGTAAACAACCCCGCTCAATTATCCAAAGTATTAGGAGCCTTAGAAAAGGTCCAGAAAGTATTCAATTCTGGCGGAAAAAATGTTTCTATGGCCGATTTAATTGTCTTGGCAGGATGTGCTGGAATTGAAAAAGCATCTAACAACACTGTCAAAGTTCCTTTTACAGCTGGACGAGCAGATGCCACTCAAGAACAAACAGATGTCGCTTCTTTCGCAGCTCTAGAACCTGCAGGAGATGGATTTAGAAACTATTTCAAACCACGCCATCAAATTACGGCGGAAGAAATGTTGGTTGACCGAGCACAATTGATGCAACTAACAGCGCCTGAAATGACTGCATTAATAGGTGGTATGCGTGTATTAAACACAAATTATGACGGTTCTCAAAAAGGTGTTTTAACAAGTTCACCTGGAGTTTTATCGAATGACTTCTTTGTCAATTTATTGGATATGTCGAATACTTGGAGTGCTACTTCAGACGATCAATCTGTTTTTGAGGGGCGCGACCGTAAAACAGGTTCAATTAAATGGACAGGAACACGTGCTGATTTAATTTTTGGGTCGAACACAGAATTAAGAGCAATTGCAGAAGTATATGCTTGTAATGATGGGAAGGCGAAATTTATGTCAGATTTCGTTGCCGCATGGAACAAAGTAATGAATGCAGATCGTTTTAACCTGAAAAAATAAAACTTGATATCTTAATAGAATGAAAAGGTGGCTTTTAATCGAGTCACCTTTTTCTTTTTAGGAGATATAGATACATCATGTATTGCCAAGCTTACCTTTTCATTGGTGCGCAGTGTATTCTTTTTTCAAAAAAATAAAACCAAAAAAGCGTTACCCAACTAAGGACAACGCTCTTTCAATATAGTATTCGTTCGAATATTACTTCTGATCTTCTACTTCTTCGAAGTCAACATCAGTTACTTCTTCTTCTCCAGCACCTGCATCGCCAGTTGGTTCAGCACCTGCTTCACCTCCTTCGTTTCCTGCATTGTACATATCTTGTGAAGCCGCTTGGAATACTTCGTTTAATTTGTCCATTGCCGGTTGCAAATTCTCCATATTCTTCGCTTCGAACTGTGTTTTCAATTCCGCCAAAGCATCTTCGATTGCTTGTTTTTTGTCAGCTGGAATTTTATCTCCGTATTCCGTCATTTGACGTTCCGTTTGGAAAATCAACGAATCGGCTTTGTTTACCGTGTCCGCTTCTTCTCTTCTCTTCGTATCTTCATCAGCGTGAGCAGCAGCTTCTGCTTTCATTTTTTCGATATCTGCATCTGACAATCCAGATGAAGCTTCAATCTTGATTGATTGTTCTTTTCCAGTTCCTTTGTCTTTCGCTGAGATATGCATGATTCCGTTTGCATCAATATCGAATGTTACTTCAATTTGAGGAGTTCCTCGCTGTGCTGGTGGAATGTCTGTCAATTGGAAACGACCCAACGTTTTGTTGTCTGTTGCCATTGAACGTTCTCCTTGCAATACGTGGATATCAACTGAAGGTTGATTATCTGATGCCGTAGAGAACACTTCTGATTTTTTCGTTGGAATTGTTGTATTCGCTTCGATTAATTTCGTGAATACACCACCCATTGTTTCGATTCCTAAAGAAAGTGGAGATACATCTAATAATAAGACATCTTTCACTTCTCCAGTAAGAACTCCACCTTGGATAGCTGCTCCTAAAGCAACAACCTCATCTGGATTAACTCCTTTTGAAGGTGCTTTTCCGAAGAATTTCTCCACTGCTGCTTGGATAACAGGGATTCTAGTTGAACCACCAACCAAGATTACTTCGTCGATATCACCCGTTGACAAACCAGCGTTTTTCAGTGCTGAACGACAAGGTGCGATAGTTCTCTCCACGATATCCGAGATCAATTGCTCAAATTTTGCTCTTTGTAACGTTCGCACCAAGTGTTTTGGAACTCCGTCTACAGGCATAATGTAAGGCAAGTTGATTTCTGAAGATGTCGTTGAAGACAATTCAATTTTTGCTTTTTCTGCTGCTTCTTTCAAACGTTGCAAAGCCATCGGATCTTTTCTCAAGTCGATTCCTTCGTCGTTTTTAAATTCGTCAGCCAACCAGTTGATCAAGATGTTGTCTACATCGTCACCTCCTAAGTGTGTATCACCATCTGTTGACAATACTTCAAATACACCGTCACCTAATTCCAAGATAGAAACGTCGTGTGTTCCACCACCGAAGTCAAATACAACGATTTTTTGATCTACTCCTTTTTTATCCAATCCGTAAGCCAATGCCGCTGCAGTAGGCTCGTTGATAATTCTTTTGATAGTCAAACCAGCGATTTCACCAGCCTCTTTTGTTGCTTGACGTTGCGAATCGTTGAAGTAAGCTGGAACAGTAACAACTGCTTCAGTAACCTCAGTTCCCAAGTAATCTTCCGCCGTTTTTTTCATTTTCTGCAAGATCATTGCTGAAATTTCTTGAGGTGTATAATTTCTATCGTCAATTTTCACGCGAGGTGTATCATTGTCACCTTTTACGATTTCGTAAGGTACTTTATCTGCTTCAGCTGAGCTGTCAGTGAAAGAAGAACCCATGAATCGTTTGATTGATGCTACAGTCTTCGTCGGGTTGGTGATAGCTTGACGTTTTGCTGGATCTCCAACTTTACGCTCACCACCTTCAACGAAAGCTACAACTGAAGGTGTAGTTCTTTTACCTTCGGAGTTAGCGATAACTACTGGCTCATTTCCTTCCATTACGGATACGCAAGAGTTGGTAGTTCCTAAATCTATACCAATTATTTTTCCCATTTTATTGTGTTTTTCATTTTTAAACTTAGTAAGCATTAGTCAAGGATTATGCCATGTCGATTTTCTGACTTCTTTCTGACACAAATGACAGGAAGCTAGTAAAATGGAGTGTTATTGAATGTCGAATTGGCAGATTTTATGACATTTTGATTGACTTTGACGGTTGACTTTGGCTGTTGGCTGTTGGCTGTTGGCTGTTGGCTGTTTAGAGAAAAACTCCGATAGTTTATTTATTATTTAAATCAATCATCGTTTCATAAACATAACCACAGCCTAAGCTACAAATTAGCCAATAGCCAACTGCCAAAAACCTTTTACAAGTACTCAATCGAATAAATCGTCACCGAATTTCCTCCTCCTTGACCACCTTTCCCTTGCGCGGTCACCATCAATCTAGTTTCGTATTTGGATAAAGCCATTCCAACGGGATAAGGATCTGCGTTTATTTTTGAAACGACTTTCATATCACTGGATCGAACAACTACTATTTTCTTTTCGTTGTTGACTGCAGCAAAAATATACTTTCTATCTTTCGTTACAGAGATCGTTCTAGCACCAATTCCAACGTAAGCAGATTTCCATCTTTTAAAAGTATAAATTGATTTCTGAGAATTTTTAAGACTTAGAATCATATCATCTACATTACACTTTTGAACGTACCCTAATCGATTAGAACTTAGATAAAGATTGTTTCCTACAATTTCCAAATGTCGCACATTGGCTTTCATGCCTTGAACGGTCCCTAAAGATTTAAAATCGGAAGTTTGGAAAACAGTTATTCCACCTGCTCCACCCATACGTCCTACTAAGAGGTGCTTGCTGTTTTCTGTAAAAACGGTTCCTCTCAAACAATGGCCACAATCGTTGTCTCTGTCGATTTCTACATTTTCATCATAAGACAGAACTATTCTTTCACCAACTGATAAATGTTTGGTGTACTTAAATTCAAATGGTAAGTCGGATTCGATATCGATAATGGCTACGGTATTATCACCCCAATGCGTCACACAAATGTATTTGTTATCTGGCGAGGACGCAATCATTTTTGGCAGTGGTCCTGTTGGCATAACACGAACAATTTTATCCGTTTCGGTATCAATAATCGCCAAAGCAGATGGATATTGAGCATTGTTGTCCCAATCTCTGCGGTAATATGTCACCCATAAATATTTCCCATTATGAGAAAGGCACGATTCAACAGGTTTTCCTGAAAAATGATTATAGTTTTCCTGACCTTCTTTTTGTTCATAGTCGAAAACAGTATACTCATTATTCAAAAAGAGTTTCTTATCATCAGCATCAAACTTATGTTTAATGTCGCTTAACTTTTTATGGGTTTGTGTTTCGAAAACGTGCGTAGTATATCCTTCTAATGAATTCACATAATATTTCATTCCGTCACTTGAAAAAATGACAGATTTAGGCGAGTTTATAGCTTGATCGTAATGATCGTGCTTTAACAAATCATCACTATTGAAAGATTGTGTGCGTGCAACCAGTTTCATTTTAACTGCTGAAGCACCTTCGTCAGATTCCGTACCCAAAGGATTTCGGCCTAAGAAAGATCTATTCTGAGCAAAAAGAACAGTAGAAGCGGCAAATGTTAGCGCAAGTGCGAAAATGAATTTCAAGTTGTTCATAAAGAAAGTAGTTTAATCAAATGCCTTGAACGAATTCTGACTAATTTTCAGCAATCGTTCGTATTGTTCTGGTGATAAATCGGTGTGGTAATAGTGTATGGGATTCACTTTTTCTCCATTTTTCTCCACTTCATAATGCAAATGGGGTCCAGTAGATTTTCCTGAAGTTCCAACCAAACCAATTAAATCGCCTCGTTTTACTTTATTGCCAACTTTAATTTTGAAAGCACTTAGGTGAGCATAACGCGTTTTGTAACCGTACCCATGATTGATGACGATACAATTTCCATATCCCCAACCATTTTTTTCCGTTGCTTCAACGGTTCCGTCACCTGTCGCGAAGACATCTGTTCCAGTAGCAGCAGTGAAGTCCATTCCGGTGTGCATTCTGCGTGTTTTATAGATGGGGTCAATTCTCCAACCGTATCCAGATGCCATTCTTTTTAAATCATCATTTCGAACGGGTTGGATAGCTGGAATGCTTGCCAAAACCTTTTCTTTATCTCGTGCAAGAATCAACAATTCTTTGAAACTCAATCGTTGGGCGTTCAATCTTTTCTCAGCTGCATCAAGACTTTCGGCGGTTTTTATCAATAGTTTTGAATTCGTTAATCCGTCCAAAGCAGCATATTTATCGCTTCCTCCAGAGCCCATCATTCGGAGTTCTTCAGGAAACTTATCAGCGTACAATGCTACTCGGTATAAATCTTCGTCTCGTTTTTCAACATCCGCTAATACTTTATGAACGAGTGACAAATCCGCTTGCATACGGTTCATTTCTTTCTTATAAATAACAATTTCTTTTTTCAAACTTCTTGTTTGAGGAGCTTGGATTCTATTTGTAAAGAGAAAGGATAGAGCCAAACCAATAAGAATACTGGGTGCAACAAGAAGGGAAATCTTGAGCACTTTAATAGTCCAATGTACGCGCACCTCTTCGTAGGCGAGTGTTTTTGGATTGTATTTATACTTGGCTTTGGACATATAAGAACGGTAAATATAAGGAATTGAGTTAGCATGAAGAAAATGGACTATGTTAAAAAACCTGTGCAGTATAGATAACGTTATGGTTATTATATATTTACGGAGTATTCTGAATTGGAATCCAAAGATCAATTTTACAGAATAAACTTCGAAACTTTCAAAAGTTTCGAACTCCTCCTTTAACTATACATTACAAGTTTGTTAGTCACCACTAACTTCTATTCCTGTCTCAAGATAATCCAACTGAATCTCTTTTAAAAAGTAATACTTCTGTCCTACTTGATATCGATTATCGTTAAAGCCTTCCATTAGATCCATCTCCCAAAATATTCCCCAATAACCCATTAAACCCACTTGTTCAGGATTCTTTCGATATTTTGAAAAAACACGTTTTGAAAACCGATCTGTCCTATCCTCTTCATTAAAGGCGCAACAAGGAATTTCCTCACCATTAATAAAGTTCCATTGCCATTGCAAATAAACATCCGTTGTGAACATCGCTTTCTGATTCGACGTCCGAACTTCGTGGTTGACTGCTGCGAAGGCTGCTTTCTCAGAAATATCATTGTCAGAAAAGTGAACCCGCATATCTGATGCAGCAAAGTAAACTGCAATAAAAGGAAGCAAGGGTAACAACATTTTCTTCCTCATAGAATCCTTTGCTTCAGACTTCATCAGCAAAGACAGAATTACCAATAAAGTCCCTCCGAAAAAATTTATCCAGTACCTTGGTCCATATTCTTTGAAAAACGAAAGAAAAACGAGAAAACCAATCAGAGCCAAGCCATAAAATAGTAACATCCGTTTGTTCTCTTGCCATGACCAAATAATAACGGCCAAAAACAATCCAATAAAAGTACCAAGCATGAGCAATATGAAAACAGAATACCAGCTGGGCATATCAATATCCATCGTGAAATAATGAAATCCGGAAAAACCTGAGCGAAATCCAAAAAATTGGAGCATCAACTGGTTCCATTGGTTTCCATCTGCTATTAATTGAACACTATGTGCCGTTTTATCTCCTGTCCAGTAATAATTCACAAGAAAAACTAAGACACTCTGACCAATTACAAATCCTGCGAGTGGAACAAACTTCTTTTTTGCCACCCACAGCCAATTTCCGACAAAAACCATGGCAAACAGGAAAAACATGGCTTGGGATTCCAAAAGGAATAAACTTAGGATGAAAACCAATACAAATCGCCACCATGAGAACGATTTCGTTTCTGTTATAAAAAATAGAATCGCCGCCAAAAGAAAAGCTGTCGTTCGCATTTGGCTCGCCCATAGATAGAAAGGTGGAAAAAACAGAACAAGAAATAACACAAAAAACCAGGTTCGTGGACTTACCTTCTTCGCTCTCAGAAAAAGTGCTATAAATACCACAGCCGAAGAATGAATGATCATTCCGGCCAACTTTAGAGCAATAATTTTAGACCCTAGAATCTTAATAAAAACGGCCGAGAAAAAGGTCTCCACCGAAGCGAAACCGTAGTGCTGACCATAAAAAAAGAAGGGCAATTTGCCTTTTCGAAGGAAATCTTGTGCCATGATACCAATTATTGCTTCATCGCCATCAAACCAAAAATTCTTAGAGAAATAAAGCGGCAATCGGATTAGTACGTTTAACAAGAGCATCAGTAAAAACATTTTCAGAACGAATTGCCAAGTAGCACCTTCATTCAGAAATCGATGATAAAATTGTTTGTTTTCCTCCATCATTATCGGGATAAATATCAGAAAAATTAAACTTCCTGTCCTTACCAATTCGCTTTTCGATGAATTCCGCTAAATTTGTATACTTTAAAAGCAATAGCAATTCTACACAGCATGACAATTCAGGAAATAAGAGAGCAATTCTTTCAATTCTTCGCATCAAAAGGACACGAAATCGTTCCTTCGGCACCAATGGTGGTTAAAAATGACCCGACTTTGATGTTTACGAATGCCGGAATGAATCAATTCAAAGATTATTTTTTGGGCAATGCTGAACCAAAGAATCCGAGAGTAGCAAATACTCAAAAATGTCTAAGAGTTTCAGGAAAACACAACGATTTGGAGGAAGTTGGTGTAGATACTTATCACCATACGATGTTCGAAATGCTGGGCAACTGGTCTTTCGGTGATTATTTTAAAACGGAAGCTATCGCTTGGGCGTGGGAATTGTTGACCGAAATTTACAAATTGCCGAAGGATAGACTTTATGTCACTGTTTACGAAGGCGATACAACAGATGGCGTTCCGTTGGATCAAGAAAGTATTGACATTTGGTCGAAATACATAACCAAAGACCGAATTATTCTTGCCGACAAAAAGGACAACTTCTGGGAAATGGGCGAATCAGGACCTTGCGGACCTTGCACGGAAATACACATCGATTTACGCGACGCAACTGAATTAGCCAAAAAGTCGGGCAGAGACATGGTAAATCAGGATCATCCGCAAGTAATTGAGATTTGGAACAACGTTTTCATGCAGCACAATCGCAAGGCGGATGGAAGTTTGGAGAAATTAAAAAATACGCATGTAGATACTGGAATGGGACTCGAACGTTTGGCGATGGCTTTGCAGGGAAAACAATCCAACTATGATACCGATTTATTTCAAGCTTTAATTAGCACTGTTTCTAAGATTTCAAGCGTTGCCTACAAACAATCAGAACCAACAGATATTGCACTTCGTGTGATAGCTGACCACGTTCGCGCAATAGCTTTTTCAATTACCGACGGACAATTGCCAGCCAATTCAGGTGCTGGATATGTTATCAGAAGAATATTGCGAAGAGCGATTCGCTATGGATACACATCATTGGGTTTGAAAGAACCTTTTATGTGCGAAGTTTCTCAGACTTTGGTCAAAGAAATGGGTGATGCTTTCCCTGAATTAAAAGCGCAAGAAGGATTGGTTTACAAAGTAATCAAAGAGGAGGAAATTAGCTTTTTCCGAACCTTGGAACTGGGTCTAAAACGTATCGATACGACTATTGCCGACGCGAAAGGCAAAGGCGAAAAAGTACTGGATGGCGAAACCGTTTTTGAATTGTTTGATACCTTTGGATTTCCTTTGGATTTGACGTCTCTCATTGCTCGTGAAAACGACATGAGTGTCAATGAAGTTGAATTTGAAAAAGCGATGGAGGTTCAGAAAACGCGTTCAAGAGCTGCAACAGTTCTGGAAACTGGTGATTGGACAGAGATTTTAGAAGACCAAGTCGAAGAATTTATTGGTTATGATTATTTGGAAGCAGACGTTCAAATCGTAAAATACAGAGCGGTTTCTCAGAAGAAAAAGAACTTCTTTCAAATCGTATTGAACTTAACAACCTTCTACCCTGAAGGTGGCGGACAAGTTGGAGATTCAGGAGTTTTGGTTAACGAACAGGGTGAGAAAATATTCATCTTCGACACCAAGAAAGAAAACAACTTGATCGTTCATTTGACAGAGAAACTACCGGAGAATTTAACATGTAAATTCAAAGCAAACGTAAATGCTGATAAAAGAAATAAAACTGCTTTAAATCATACGGCCACTCACCTTCTTCATCACGCTTTGCGTAAAGTTTTGGGTGAACATGTGGAGCAAAAAGGATCTTTGGTGAATGCTGATTATTTACGTTTTGATTTTAGTCATTTTTCCAAAGTTACGGACGAAGAAATGTCTTTGATTCAAGCGCACATGGATGAAGCAATTCTGATGAACATTGCCTTGAATGAAGAAAGAAATATTCCAATCAATGTTGCTCAAGAAAAAGGAGCAATGGCCTTGTTTGGGGAAAAATATGGCGATACAGTCCGAATGATTCAGTTTGGAGATTCGATAGAATTGTGCGGTGGAACGCATGCGTCAACAACTGGTAAAATTGCTCTTGTTAAAATTCTTTCCGAAGGTGCAGTTGCGGCTGGTGTGAGACGAATAGAAGCGATTACGGGACCTGCAGCAGAGAAATATTTCAGAGATAAGGATGCACAGGTTAACGGTCTGATGCAAACACTAAAGGCACCAAAAGACTTACAAAAAGCTGTTGAAGATTTATTGACAAAGAACTCCGAATTGCAAAAAGAAATTGATGTGATGAAAAGAGAGAATGCTCAACGTGTCAAAGAAAATCTAAAAGCAAAAGTGCAAGACAAAGGCGATTATCAAATTCTTCATTCAGTTGTTGATTTGGATGCCGGTTCAGTAAAAGATTTGTTGTTTCAATTCAAAGGTGAATTTCCTAATTTTGTTGGAATAATCGGTGGAAAAGAAGGTGACAAATGCAGCTTGAGCATTATGTTCAACGAAGATTTTGCTATAGCCAAAGATCTGAATGCTGGAAATATTATCCGCGAAGTTTCATCGCACATACAAGGTGGTGGAGGCGGGCAAGCTTTCTTTGCAACTGCTGGAGGAAAAAACGCAAACGGTTTAGACAAAGCTATTGCTGAAGTGCTTGAAAAACTGAAATAATTTCATATCTGAGGACGATTTTTATTGCAAGAAAGAAGATCCGCTGAAAAGCTGTTTCCTTGCTTTACGCAATATTATTCTCCACCAAGATCCTGAGATAATCCGAAACGATTAAATGCGGTTTACCCTGTTTCCTATGTAGGAAAAAGATTCTGTGTTATTTGTGGCAAGATAAAAAACGAGTCATCCTTATATTTAGATGGCGGATGGTGGATTAATCGAACACCCCAAACTGGAACAAGGCGATAGAAAGCGTATGAAGAGTTATTCTGTCGACCCAAATTTGGATTTGAATCTCAAAGAAATCTGCGAAATTCTTGATCTAGGATTGAAATTACATCGTAAATAATTTCTAACTTTCCTTCATGAATCCTTTGATAGACGATTATATAGCGAGATCTTCCAATTTGCAATCCGAAATGGAATCTTTGCGTGGAATGCTGTTGGAGTGCTCACTCACTGAAGAATTGAAGTGGAAGGTTCCGACCTATACATTCAACGGTAAAAACGTTTGCATCATTGGTAAATTCAAAGAATATGTGGTTTTGAGTTTTATGAAAGGCGTTTTGCTCAAGGACGACTTAAAATTATTACAAAAGCCTGGCGAAAATGAAAAATGATTATTTTTTAAGTGAAGCTACTTTAGAAGAGTATCTCGCATTGATTGAGAAGATTTTTGAAACAGAGAAAATTCTCAACGAAGACATCAATCGGACGAAAATTCAGAAATATTACCGAGACAGTAATTTCGGCTACAATTTAGTGCACAGCAAAGAAGGTTCGGTGCACATGGCAATAAACTATGACGGTGCATTTCATGAAGATGGATACTATCAGCAAGTCAAAGAAATAGACGAAATGATCATTAAAAAAAAAGCTAGTGTTCTCGAATTGGGTTGCGGTAAGGGATTCAATTCTAAATATTTAGCGGAACGGAATCCGAATATTGGTTTTCAAGGCATAGACATTACAGAACAGCATTTGAATTATACTGCAACCAAATCGAAGGAAATTGAAAATTTGATTGTCGCTTTTGGTGATTTCCATGACTTGCAATTCAACAACCGGCGATTCGATTATGTTTTTGAATTGGAATCCGTTTGTCATTCGGATAATCCGGAGAAAGCCCTTTCAGAAGTTCACCGTGTTTTGCAGCGGGGAGGAAAATTTATTCTTTTTGAAGGTTTTCGCTCGAAGAATTTCGACCAGCTCTCTCCTACTCAGGAAAAAGCGAGTTACCTCATCGAGAAAACGATGGGTGTAAACAACGGACACAAAATTGATGAATGGTTGAAAATTGCTGAAAAAATTGGATTTGAAGTAGAAATGAACGACGATATTTCCGAAGATATTATGCCGAATTTGGTACGTTTTCATCGTATCGCTGTTAAGTATTTCAAAAGAATCGGCTTGGCTAAAGTGGAGTATAAAATCATGTCTAAAAACTTGATTAAAAACACCATTGCTGGGTGGTTGATGCCGTTTTCAATCATGCAAGGAATGCAGAGTTATAATCGGATAATATTGACAAAACAGTAATATGCCACGTCCTAAAACAAAAGAAGAACTTCTGAATCTGAGTAAATCGAATTTCGACAAACTGAATGCAACGATAGATGCAATTGAAATCGACCGCCATGACGAAGAATTTCCAGACGATAGTCTCTATCGAAATATTCGGGATGTCATCACCCATCTTCATGAATGGAATACCATGGTTCTTTCTTGGTATGAAACGGGCGAAAAAGGAGAGAAACCAGCTATTCCCGGAGAAGGATATTCGTGGAAGACCTTGCCTGAATTGAATGTCAAAATTTGGACGAAATACCAATCGACTAATTTGGACGAAGCAAGAAAATTATTTCAAGAGTCTTTTTCCTCGGTCTATAGTTTGATAGAATCAAGGACCAACGAAGAACTTTTCGAAAAGAAACGATATAGCTGGACAGGATCGACTTCTTTAGGCGCTTATTTGATATCTTGTGCCTCAAGTCACTGCGATTGGGCGATTAAAAAAAATCGAAAAGCGTTTAAATAAGTAATATTACTTTTACTCATGCCTATCTTTATCGGTATTCTTCTCGGTTTGAGCACGCTCCTTTTTATTGGACCGGTTCTTTTTTACCTGATAAAAAGTTCGCTGGAGAGTGGAGTTCGCGCAGGAATCGCCGTTGCACTTGGAATTATCGTTGGAGACATAATTTGTGTCATACTTGCAGCGAAAGGTTTAGGCGTTATTTTCGAGCATACAGTTAATCAACGATGGTTGGCTTTGGCAGGAGGAATCATTCTCTTGTCCATGGGAATAAAATACATTGTAAAACCAACCGCAAACACAAACACCGAAGGTAAATTCCAGTCCAAATTTTTATGGACCTATGCGGTAAACGGATTCCTTATCAATTTTGTGAACCCTTTCGTTTTTGCCGTATGGATTGGTTATTACTCCTTTAATCAAGAAGTTTTTGATTCCGAATTCGAAATTTTTCTTTCTCTTTTAGCTTCCTTACTGACCATCTTCTTAACCGACTGTTTAAAATCCGTTTTCGCCTTTAAATTAAAAAGGTACATTCAGCCAAAACACCTCAAAGTACTCTTTCAACTAGTTGGCATTGTGATGATTGCATTTGGGATACGTCTACTTCTTTTGTTCTTCCAAATTTGAAAATGCTATATTTGAGTAACCCATAAATTAATGTATTATGTTTCCAAACATCGGTATTGTTGCCCTTTCGGCTCTTGTTCCTCTTCTTATAGGATTCATTTATTATCACCCAAAAGTAGTGGACACTGCCTGGATGAAAGTCACTGGAATGGCCTAAGAAAAGATGCGAGAAGGAAATATGGGCATGATCTACGGACTTGCTTATTTCTTGAGTTTCTTGATGGGAATTATGTTGTTTTCTCTCGTTGTTCATCAAACAGATTACTCTTCAATCTTGATTAATGAAGAAGGATTCGGCGTGTCTGGTTCAGAATTGGATATCACGATGAAAGCTTTCATCGATCAATACGGTCAAAATTTCAGAACCTATAAACATGGCGATCTGCACGGAGCACTGATTGGAATCTTCGTTGCATTACCAATTTTGATGACGAACGGTTTATTCGAGCGTAAAAAAGTAAAATACGGATTCGTAAATGCAGGTTACTGGATTATCACTCTTTCTTTGATGGGCGGAATTTTATTTCAATGGGGATAATTAATTCCCCTTAATACGTGTCCAAAGGTCACCAAAGGCCTTTTTCATATTAGTATCTCTTGGTGAAAAATCAGAACGTTCAACTTCTAGTTTTCCATTGATATTTTTTTTGAGGTTGTATTTCCACATGTATTGAGCCGAATCGTCGAAGCCAAACTGGCCAAAACGAATGTCGGTGAAAACTAATCCATTTGTGTCTTTTTCAACGAAATACCAACTGGTCGCAATTTTTTTAATCTGTTGAACCTGCTTGTTGTTTTCATAAGGTTTCAATAGGTAATGCCCTTTCGGAATTTCTGTATGGAAGGCAATCGGACGAGAATCGAAAAGGGAATAATATCCAGAAGTAAATCCAGTTTTCGTTTCAATCTGAGCGCTCCAAAGTATACTGTTTAGTGGCGTCGGCTGGGTATCCATTTCAGTATATGCAATGCCTTGTTCCTTCAATGCGCTATCAAACTTATATTGAGCAATTCCTTTGAAAACAAGGGTTAAAGCCATGTAGGAAGTACTGATAATGAGCGCCCAATTGTTGATTTTCGTGCGCTTTGTATTCGATCTTTTGTAACACAGGGCTGCAATTACCAATATGAGAAAAGGAACCGTGTACAATGGATCTGCAACGAATATGTTTTTGTATGCCAAACGGTATTCGAAAGGCCAAAACAGCTGTGTACCCCAAGTTGTATGGGCATCTAGCAAAGGATGCGTAACCAAACTCCAGAAAAAGAGTTTACCCCAATCTTTGGCAGTGACTGTCGATTTAATTTTAGTAAAATAGATCAGCGTAAAAACACCTAGAATTAGAAGAATCATTATGATTCTGAACATAGCCGAAGGCGTCACAATTGCCGTCAATCCAAAAACAGAAAGAGTCAGCAATCCAAAGGTCAGTTTTTCATTTTTATGGACGAGCCAGCCCAAAACAAAGGCCATCACAATAGCAAACAGAATAGAATGCGATACGCCTCGGTGTATTTCCGTTGAAGTAATTGGATCGGTGAAATAGCGGATAAAAACGTCCAAATCAGGAATCGTTCCGGCAATTGCACCCCAAAGCATGGCTCTATTTCCAATTTTCTTTCCGAGAACGGCCTCACCAACGGAAGCTCCAAGTACTATTTGCGTTAATGAATCCATTAGTTCGGGAAATTAGCTTTAAAAGGTTTTCTCAATTCGAATTTGCTAGGCGATAAAAAACTCAAAACAGTCGACAACAAAATATTCGTCACAGGTTTTTTATGCTTGGCATACAATTTCATATTCACAGGTTTCGCGCCCAAACAACTTTTGATCAATTCTGAAGTTCGACCGAGTTGGAGTTCTTTCGCATTCAGGGCCAAAGCTTGTTCGACATAATCGTACAAAAGTCTTTGGTATATCGCCATGTCCTTGTTGTGTTCATAATCCATGCCTACATAATTGGCTTCTATTATTCCTTTGTGGATGAATGAAGTACTGAATCCGACCAATTCTTCTTTTAGGAAAATTCCGCGGAAAGAAAAATGGTCGCCCAAGGATACTTTGAGTGCCCCAAAAGTGTCGGGCATCATGGTTCCAAGGTTATAATCTGATTTTGCAACGACGTTTGAAAACAGCTCATTTATGCGATCATGTTGCTCTTCAATTTCTTTTGCTGAAAGCGATTTCAGTTCTAATTGGGCCGATTTTTTAAAGACTCCTTTTGCTCTTGTGCGGAATTTAGTGGTCATACTTTCCAAGTAATCGTCCATAGTTTTCCAAGTATCGTGCATTTCAAGAACCATGTTCACATCGATCATGAAATCCTTGTAGCTGTGGTCTTTCAAAAGATCAGCATACGGTTCTGAACCAGGAAAAAACTCCTTGAATAAGATGATGGAAAGCTGTTTCTTAACCGAAGGATCTTTCTTGATTTCATCAGCGATTTTCGTCATTTGTTCAATAGCATCTGCATCGGATATACCATCGTTCCAAAGAAAGCCATTTTCTCCATCCGAGAATACGTTTCCGCAAACCAGTGTTTTCATGTTAAAACCTTCTTCGGTCTTTTCGTTCGAAAAATGTTTGAAAATGTGCGGATGATTTCCGCCGCAATACTTGAAGGATACGAGTTGAAACGCAACCACTAAAACCGGTTTTCTATCCGAATCATAAACCACGGAATAGAACAAAGTCATGTCCTCATTCATTGATTTCTCTAATGATTGAAGATATGCAACACTGAGATAAATGTTTCTATTCGCGACAACTTCCGTCCAATCTTTCTGATTGATTTCAGAAATGCTCTTTTTAATTTTGGATGTATAAGCTGATTTAACGGACAAATTCGTACACTTTTAAGAAGAGTAAAAGTACACATTCGACAAGAATTGACTGGGTTTCAATCTTATACTGAAAGAAAATTAACATAGATTGACGTTTAACTGAATCCATTGGCACAAAACAAAATTTAGGATTTTCACAACTCTAAACAAAAGCTTGCGCAATTCGATTTTCTAGCTGCGTTTATCGCATCTACATTTGGTTTAAAATCATCAAATAAAAATTTAAATTTTTAGATGAGGTGCTGTTGACGACTGCGCTAAATGTCATTTAATCAGATGTTTGTGAATTTCAAACTGAACTCTAATCAATTGTAAAACAATCACTTAAACCCCAACACACAACTTTATCTGAACCCATTCAGCACTTACTTGTACAGACCCAAAAATAAATCAATCATGTACAAATCAATTTTTATTACACTCATCAGTTTTGTCTTTACTACATCCATATATGCCAACGAGGAAGACATTATTAAATCTGATATCACCGAGGTAACGGTGTACGCAAAAGGAGCTCAAATCAAACGAAAAGCTTCCTATTCGATCAAATCCGGAGTAACGAAAGTCATAATCGATGGAGTAAGTCCAAACATTGATCCGAATAGTCTTCAGGTCATTGCAAGTGGCAATTCTGTGATTATTATCGATTCTAAGTATTCCCTTTTTTACCCAAAACCAGAAGTAATAAAATTGGAGGGACTTCCTTTAAAGGTTCGTTTGGACATTTCCAAGTTGGAAGATTCCTTGAAACAAATCAATTATGAAATCCAACAAATTCAAGATAACATTAACGTTTATACAGCTACGAAGAACATTTTATCCAACAATGGATCGATGAAAGGTCAAGGAAAGGTAAACGACTCGATTCAACTTTTGAAACAAGCCATCGATTTCTACATGTCAAAAATGTTGGAGCTCAATCAGAATTTGACCATTCAAAAGAAAAAACATGCCGATAAATCGGAAGCTAGAAATGAAATGAATGCTCGTTTATCGAAACTGAAAAATTTCCAAAACGATGCCAAACTACATCCTAAACCGAAAGGACCAAGTCATAGAATTACCGTAACACTCTCTTCCACAGCAGCCGCAACAGGAAAAATGATTGTTTCGTATCTAGTCAGCGAAGCAGGTTGGACGCCACTTTACGATATGCGTGCTGATGTAACAAGCGGAAATATCAACATGAACTACAAGGCGCAAGTCTATCAGAATTCAGGTGAAGATTGGGAGAATATCAAATTGAATATTTCCACCAACAATCCTTTCCAGAATAAAACATTGCCAACAATGCACCCCTGGTACATCACTTATAACAATTACCAATTGCAAAAAAAAGAGTTGGACTATAAACGTAAGAACTTGGAAATTTCGCGGAACAACAACGTCAATTATGGAAATGTTCCAAGACCTGTTACAGAAGCTATTGAAGATGCCGTTTACACCAACAATTCAGGTGTTGCGTACAACGCTAAAACGACAGCAGATTTCACAACTGTTGTGGATCACATGATTTCAGCTGAATTTCAAATTGACTTGCCATACGACATTAAAAGCAACAATGAACAGCACATGGTTTTGATTAAAAACATGAATATTCCAGCTCAATATCGATATTACACCATTCCAAAATTGGATCAACAAGCGTATTTGATTGCTGAATTGACGAACCTTTCCGATTTACAATTGGTTCCTGCTCAAGCCAATATCTTCTTTGATGGAAGTTATATTGGAGAAACATACTTGAATCCTTCTCAATTGGACGACACGGTGAACTTTAGTTTAGGAAAAGATCCAAACATTATCGTTCGTCGTACTTTGATGAAAGACGAATGCAAGGAAAGAATTGTTGGCAGCAACAAGGAACAAACAAAAGCCTACAATATCGAAATCAGAAACTTGAAATCGGCACCAGTCGAAATTATCGTTTTGGATCAAATTCCAATCACAACGAATCCTGAAATAGAGATTATAGTATTGGACAAAGATAGAGCGATGCACACCGAAAAAAGCGGTAATCTCGAATGGAAGTTAAAAATCAAACCGAAAGAAAAAGAAAACATCAATTTCCGATACCGCGTGAAACACAACAAGGACATGCAGATTTTCTTGTAAGTATATGGAATAAAGTGGAAACGGTCAGAGGCAATAGCTTCTGACCGTTTTTGTTGATTTAAGTAAAAACGGAACAATCGAAACTATAAACTCACTCAACTGTTATAACTTCATAATCTTACAAATATGACGTTTTTCCTCTCATTAATCTTTCTTTTTATGTCGTCTCAAAATGTAACAATTTTTGATTTTAACGAAAATTCATCCCTCACGAAATGGCGAATTGTTAATGATAGTGTGATGGGCGGCATATCGACCAGTTCAATAAAAATAAACCAACAAGGAAATGGTGTTTTCTCTGGTACGGTATCAACAAAAAATAACGGCGGTTTTGCTTCTGTTCAACATAGCTTTGATAAAATCAAAACAAAAGAAAATGAAGTCGTAAATATTCGACTAAAGGGAGATGGGAAGAACTATCAGTTTAGAGTCAAAGCGAATAAAAATCATGAGTATTCCTACATCACAACATTTTCAACCTCAGGCGAATGGCAAACGATTCAAATTCAACTTAGCGAACTTTATCCTTCTTTTCGAGGCAGAAAATTAAATATGCCAAATTTTAATCATTTAACTTTGGAAGAAATCACCTTTTTAATTGCCAACAAGAATAATGAATCATTCGAACTGCAAATAGATAAAATAGAATTGTTTCAATAAAAGACCTGTTCACTATTTCTTGAAAAACTTGTTTCTACACAAACGCAAAGCTTGAAAAAATTAGTTGAATTTTTAATTCATCGAGTCTTATATCGATACTTATACATTCAAACAAAAATCAGTAACTTTGTTTTACTATAATCAAGCATGAAAACATTCGTAATCCCCAGCTTTTATCGTTCGCCAATTATATCTGCCGTTAAGAACAAACGCAAACTGAATGATCCAAGAAAAAAGGACTTCTCTCCTTCCCTTCTAGACTTCGGTACAGTTCAATTTTGGTTTCCTCGACATTTTGGTTTCTGCTATGGTGTAGAGAATGCCATTGAAATTTCCTATAAAGCAATTGCTGAAAACCCAGGGAAACGCATTTATTTGCTGAGTCAAATAATTCATAATCCTAGCGTAAATGAAGATTTGCAAAGTCATGGTTTAGATTTCATACAAGACACTTTGGGCAATCAATTGATTCCTTGGAGCGAGATCATGGCAGAAGACATTATCATCATTCCAGCCTTTGGAACTTCGTTAGAAATTGAAGTAAAATTAAATGAAATTGGTGTTCAAACCAATGCGTACAATACAACTTGTCCGTTTGTGGAAAAAGTGTGGAATCGCGCCGTTAAATTGGGGAAAAGTGACCACACAATCATCATTCATGGGAAGTACAACCACGAAGAAACTCGTGCTACCTTCTCTCACACTCGACAAAATGCACCAAGCCTGGTCATCAAAGACATAATGGAAGCTGAGAAACTTTCTAATTTCATTCTTGGCAAAGTTTCATTGGAACAATTCAATCAAGATTTCGAAGGCAAATATTCTGAGAACTTTAATCCTGAGAAAGATTTAGAAAAAATTGGAGTGGTTAATCAAACAACGATGTTGGCCACTGAAACGCAAGAAATTACCGATTATCTGCGTCAAACGATGATCGATAAATATGGCAAAGAAAATGTGAAAGATCATATAGCCGAGACACGAGACACGCTGTGTTACGCGACAAACGACAACCAGAGTTCGACTATTGGCTTATTTGATATTGAGGCTGATATTGCCTTGGTTGTTGGAGGATACAATAGTTCAAACACGACACATTTGGTTGAGTTGTTGGAACAGAAATTTACAACTTACTTCATCAATGACGAAACAAAATTACACGCCAAAGAGGAGTGGTCCAGTTTCGATATTCACCGAAAAGTAGAAGAAAAAGTGAAGGTGAATCTCAACAATGACCCTTTACGAATTATTATTAGTTCGGGGGCTTCCTGTCCTGATGTAACAGTCGATCGAGTAATTCAGCGAATTCTAGAACTGACTGAGAATGATTTCCCTATTGAGGAAGCCCTTAGGGGAATGAAATAAGCACAAACCACAAAAGCTTTGGCTATATTGCCTTCAGTTTTCTGCAAAATTCAGTACCTTCGATTTATCAGCTCATGGATATTTTAACCCATATACTTCAACATCCATTTCAATTCAACGAAATGCGGAAGAATGTGATCCTAAAACTTTCAAATCAACTTTCCGCTACCCTCAAATACCACAGTTATGAGCACACGATTAATGTGGAACGAATTGCTGAAGAAATTGCTAAGCAAGAGAAACTTGAAACGCAGGAAGTTGAACTAATCCGAACAGCAGCACTTTACCATGATTTAGGATTTATACACCAACATGAACACAACGAACTGTTGGCAATTAAAATGGCAGAAACGGAATTGCCTAAGTTCAATTATTCTGTTGAACAAATCCAACTCGTTTGTGAAATGATACATTCAACCAAAGCCGGATTTGACGTACAAAACATCTACGATAAAATCATCTCAGATGCCGACCACGATTATTTTGGACGACCCGATTATTTTAATATTGCCGAAAGATTGAGAAAAGAATATTCATTTTACGGTCGTGATTTTTCAGAATTAGAATGGCTCGATTTCCAATTGAACTATTTAGACCTAAAACATGTTTATTGGACAGATTGGTCGAGAGCCAATCGATCGGAAACCAAAAAGAACAATATCGCTTTGTTAAAGCGAAAAAAGAAGGAAATTCAACTATGAAAATTTACACTAAAAAAGGCGACAAAGGTCAAACCTCACTTATCGGTGGAACAAGAGTTCCTAAATCTTCCATGCGAATCGAATCCTACGGCACAGTTGATGAACTTAACTCTTATTTGGGATTAGTGCGCGATCAAGAAATCGGCAAAGAATATGTCCGCCAGATTCTTGAAATACAAGACCGTTTGTTCACCATTGGTTCGCATTTGGCCAGCGATCCCGAAAAAGCGAATATGAAAATTCCAGGCCTGTTCGGTCAAGACATTATTAACCTAGAACATTGGATGGACGAAATGGACAAAGAATTGCCCGAAATGCATTCGTTTGTATTGCCCGGTGGACACACAACCGTTTCTCACACGCACGTTGCACGATGTATTTGCAGACGAGCGGAACGAATTATAGTCGATTTAGGAAGTCACGACCGCGTAGAAGAAATTTTACCTCAATACATGAATCGTTTGAGCGATTATTTATTTGTTTTAAGCCGAAAATTGACACAAGATTTAGGTGCAGAAGAAAGTCCTTGGACGCCTAGGATGTAATAAAATTCCACATAAAAAATAATTGTTGTTAAACTTTATAGCTCAAAATTTGGAAGTTTTGAAAATAGGGTTACTTTTGCCGAAAATTAAACAACAAAAACACAATTAGAAATGTATTGGACACTCGAACTTGCCTCATATTTAGAAGACGCCCCATGGCCAGCATCAAAAGATGAGTTAATCGACTTCGCAATCCGAGCTGGAGCGCCACTTGAGGTGGTTGAAAACTTGCAAGATTTGGAAGACGAAGGTGACGTATACGAGAGTATCGAAGATATCTGGCCTGACTACCCGTCGCGCGAAGATTTCTTATTCAACGAAGACGAATATTAATTAAGATAAATAAGTCTGTAATCCTGTTTCAAACGAGACAGGATTTTTTTTGTCCGGTTTTTTCTTGCCACGAATGACACTAACTTCCACGAATCTATATGAAAACTGTCTTTTTTCTATGAGAATAATCCAGAATTACTGCTGGCCATAAACGCTAACCCACTTTACCAGCAAAACAAACATAAGTGAAAATTCATGACATTCATGACAAAATAGGCCCACAACACATAACAAACATTCGTGAAAATTAGTGCCATTCATGGCAAAAACCACCCAACAATACAAAACAAATATTCGTGCAAATTCGCGCAATTCGTGGCAAACCATCTATCTTTAGCTTATGAATTTCCTTGGACACCTCTATTTTTCACGAAACGATAAAGAACTAATGCTCGCCAATCTCTTCGGCGATTTCGTACGAGGAAAGGATTTGTCCTATTTGCGGCACAAAACACAACAAGGTGTATTTCTCCATAGAAGCATTGACTCGTACATCGACAATCATCCCGCAGTTCATGACCTGCTCCAAATTTTGTACAAACCTCTTCCCAAGATTGCTGGCATCGCAATCGATTTATATTTCGATCATCTACTCGCTGAAAGTTGGAAGGATTTCCACGAGGAAGATTTAGCCGATTTCACACAAGATTTCTATGATTCTGCAGACCTTTCTCACGATGAATTCACTGATCATTTTCGCTTATTAATTGCAAAAATGAAAGAAAAAAACTGGCTGTACCAATATCAATTTGAACATGAGTTGTACAAAGCGTGTCTAGGTGTTTCTCGAAGAATTTCCTTCGAAAATGAATTAGTGAACGGTCTAGACGTATTCCATGAGTTCAGACCAGAAATAGAAAAAACATTCGATATATATATGAGAGACGCTCATGTTTATCTGAACAACCTCGTCCTTCTCCCCAAGTAATCTCAGGTTTCACAATTATTTTGTAACTTTCATATTCATTATTCAAATTTCAATGGCGCAATCCACATATAAGTTCCTATGGGTCAGTTTCGTACTGACTTTTCTTCTTTTGGGCTGTGTGATGGAAGAAAAAGAAAACCCTACAGTTTACGACACAAATGAGTACGTTTCTGATTTAGACAAAATCATGAAAAGAGGAAAATTGATCGTCTTGGCTGAAAATAGTTCTAGCTCCTATTTCGAGTACAGAGAAAAGGAAATGGGATTTGAATACGAAATCTTAAAGGAGTTCACGAAAGAATTAGGTATCGAACTGGAAATAAAGGTAATTGATAATCTCGACCATGTCATCGACGAAGTGAAAAATGGTGATGGCGATGTAATTGCCTGTAACCTTACAGTTACTGCAGACCGGAAAAAGATCATCAATTTTAGTAGACCGCTAATGAGTATTCCGCAAGTCTTGGTGCAAAGAAAGGCCAATTCAGATACATTAGGAAGCACCCTTTTTGTTTCTGATGCCTCGCAATTAGCCAAAAAGAAGGTCAATGTCTGGAAGGAATCTAGTTACTTCGATCGCTTAAAAAATCTTCAGGAAGAAATTGGTGACACAATATATATCCAAAAAGAAAATGGGATCCTCGGCACAGAAGAACTTATTGAAATGGTGTCGGAAGAAATGATCGATTATACGGTAGTTGAACAAAACGTTGCCCAAATCAATGCACGACTCTTTGATAATTTGGATGTTACAGTACCCCTTTCAGCAAAACAAAAAATTGCTTTCGGTATGCGGAAGTCAAGTCCTCTGTTGAAAGCAAGAATGGACAATTGGCTGGATGGATTCACAAAAACACCTGTTTACAAATACATCTATCACAAATACTTCGAGCTTGGACAAGCTGGGTATTTAGAAGGAGATAAAACTGAAACAAATTCGACGAAGAACTATTCGAAAGGCAAATTGGCGGATTATGAACAATTCTTCCGCAATGCAGGCATCAAACACAATGTAGATTGGCGATGGCTCGCAGCTTTGAGTTTCCAAGAATCTCGCTTCAACCCCAACGCCGTTTCATTTGGTGGAGCGTATTCAATCATGCAATTTATGCCTGAAATTGGTCCAACGTACGGCGTTTATCTCGATTCTCCGCCAGAAGTGCAAATCAATGGTGGTGCAAAGAAAATCAGCTACGACTTTAAAATTTGGAAGAAAACCATAAAGGATGATATCCAATGTATGAAGTTTACTTTGGCAAGCTACAATTGTGGTCAAGGACACGTATACGATGCTCAGCGACTCGCTACAAAATATGGAAAAGACCCAAAAATTTGGGATGACAATGTCGAGGAAATGATTCTACGTCTATCCAAAAAAGAGTTTTATGGCGATGAAGTCGTTCGTCACGGTGCCATGAGAGGGTCAATCACTTATAAATACGTGCGGGAAATCTACGCCCGTTATCTAGAATACAAGGTTTTATACAAATGAGTTCTGATAAGAAATTAATCGTACTTCAAGGGCCCACGGCAAGCGGTAAAACGCAATTGGCTATTGCTCTAGCTCAGCAGTTGAACTGTGAAATTTTATCTGGAGATTCTCGCCAGTTCTACACCGAAATCTCAATTGGCACAGCAAAACCAAGTCCAGAAGAAATCAATAGTGCCCCACATCATTTCATCAATTCTCATTCTATAGAAAACCCTGTTTCTGCTACTCAATTTGAAAAAGAAGCCTTATCAGTTTTAGATAAACTATTTGAAAATCAAAACTTTGCGATCTTGGCAGGAGGCTCAGGATTATTCATAGATGCGCTATGTTATGGTTTAGATCCTTTGCCTTCCAATGAAGAAGTCAAGAAAGAATGGCAAGCGAAACTCGAAAAAGAGGGATTAATGTCGCTTCAACTGGAACTAAAGAAAAGGGATCCTGAATACGCTGAAATTGTCGATTTGAATAATCCGCATCGCGTACTAAGAGCATTGGAAATCAATACCCTTTCCGGTAAAACGATGAAGCAAGTAAGAACGAATTCTCAGCAAAAAAGGAATTTCGAACCCCTTCGTTACGTAATCGACTTTCCGCGAAAAGAGCTGTACAAAAGAATTGATCATCGTGTGATTCAGATGATAGACAAAGGATTAGTTGAAGAAGTCAAAAGTGTCGCCCATTTTTCGCATTTACAAAGTATGAACACAGTTGGCTACAAAGAGATTTTCGCTCATCTTTCAGAAGAAATAACACTTGACGAAGCTATTTCTCAAATTCAACAAAACAGTCGTCGATATGCCAAACGTCAACTAACATGGTTTCGCAGAGACAATGATAATAAGTGGCTTACCTCTAATACAACCCAAGGTCGATTGGATGAAATAATCGAAGACTTACGCCAAAAAGAAATCATCTCTTAACTTTGGAATGATTATTGAAAATCATTCCGTAAAAAGCGACACATGAATATTGTTTTTAATCAGGTTATGCCTACTCCACTTGCATCTATAAACCATAGTGCGGAAAGTATTTGGGGAAATAAAATTGAGCTCAAATCTGGCGAACGGATCCTTTTGAACGCCTCAAGTGGTAAAGGAAAATCGACTTTCACCTTCACCTCTATTGGTCTCCGAAAAGATTATTCTGGCGAAATCACATACGATGGTGTCGACATAAAAACATTTTCACCCAATGATTGGACGCCGATTCGTCAAGGAAAAATGTCTGTTATTTTTCAAGATTTGCAGCTGTTTCTAAATCTGAGCGTCGAAGACAATCTAATACTAAAAAACATGTTGCAAGAAAACGTGACCGTTGAGACATTAAAAAAACAACTTGAATTTCTAGGAATTGGCGACAAATGGAAACAAGATTGCGGATTACTTTCCATGGGACAGCAGCAAAGAGTTGCAATTGTAAGAGCACTAAGTCAGCCTTTCGAATGGTTAATCATGGACGAACCTTTTTCGCACTTGGACAAGGAAAATGCGCAAAAATGCATGAAATTAATTCATGAACGTTGCGAAGAATTGGGTGCAGGATTTGTACTGACTTCTTTGGGCGACACCTACGATTACAACTATACACGAGAATTAAAATTATAATACCATGCTGAACAAAGTTCTATTCAGAAATCAGGATAAAAAACAATTGATCATTGCGATGATGGGCGCCTTCATGGGAATTACTTTTCTCGTAACCTCTATTCACTACTTGATTAAAGTGAATGAATTTGGAAAAGGAGAAGAAATTCTTGGGCCCAATACGATCATCGTTCAAAAGAAAGTGAGCAATGCAAGTACCTTGAATTTGACGAAAACTGACTTTTCTTTAAAAGAAATCGAAAAAATCAAGGCGAAATCCTTTATTCAAGACGTAAAACCTGTTGAAAGTAACAATTTTGACGTTTCATTTGAAACCGACAGAACAGAGAAACTCGTACCGTACTTTCGTTCAGATGTTTTTGTTCAAACAGTCGATGCTGATTTTTTAGATATTAAAGTTCCCAATTGGAAATGGAAAAAAGGCGATGCATTTGTGCCTATCATTCTACCTCGAGAGTTTATCGTTATGCTCAACACCTTCATGAGCGCACAAGAAATACCTCAAGTATCGGATGATCTGGCCATGAAGTTGAAATTTAAATTCCGTCTTCGCGATCCTAATAATTCAAGCAAAGAAGAACATGTCAACGTTCAAATCATTGGATTTACAAACGAAGTGTCATCCATCTTAGTTCCCGCATCGTTTATGCAATATGGAAACGAGGTGTATGCCGGTACGGTCGAAAACAAAATCACCCAAATAATGATTTCAGGTAAAGAAAGTGAGTTCGGTTTGGTGGAAGAAATGTTGAAAGAACGAGGTTTGGAATCAAAGAACTCGCAAATGGTTGTTGGTCGACTGAAAAGTGTCGTAGGGACTTTAATTTTCGTTGTTCTAGGTGTTTCAATAATCGCCGTTTTCGTTTCGGGATTAGTACTAATTCAGTATCTACAATTGCTCCTATCTAGAAATGCATATGAAGTAAGAACCTTACTGCGAATGGGTTATCCCCCAAAAGATTTGATTCGAAGTTTCTCCATGTATTTCATAAAAATATTTGGAATCGTTTCCGTCATTGGAGTAGGTATATTTTTTATATTCAAATATTTCTTAGACAACATGTTTGAAACCGGTGGATTGTACATTGGCACAGATTTAGCATGCGTGTCAATAGCAGCCTTGGCCCTGGCTTATATCCTCTTTGGATTGGCAAGCTACTTGAATGCGAAAAGAGGAATTTTTAACGAATATTAATTCTGTTAAAGTTCTGTTAATACGTGCACGAATACTAATTTTGTTCGTCTTTATAAAACACAAGAAAAAACAATTGAAAAAACTATGAAGAATTTTCTCCTACTTGTTTTCATCACCTTACTGAGTTCGTCCCTTTTCGGGCAAAAAATGAAATTTAAAGTGACTGGAGTTCCAGACACGACCGTTCATTTAATTAAGTATTACGGTAAGAAATTGTTGTATGCAGACACGGCCTTTATGAAAAACGGTGTTGTAGAATTCAATGGTTCGAAACAAGAAGCAGGAATCATGGGCTTGTTGCTCCCTGATCAAAAATATTTTGAGTTCATCTACAACGCTGAGCCCGATTTGTATATTGAAACGGACATGAAAGATTTCATCAAAGAGATGAAGGTCAAAAAGTCTGCAGAAAATCAAGTGTTTTTAGCATACATCCACTATTTAAGTGAAAAGAAAACCTTCGCAAACAAGTTGGTTGAGGAAAGAGATTTGTTGACGGAAGGAACTCCTGAATACGAAACATTAACCGAAAAAATAAATTCCATTTCGAAAGAGGTACTTGCGTATCAAAAGAAATTAATCGCAGACAACTCAGACAAACTTGTCTCGAAAATTGTAAACATGTCGTTGGAAGTCGTTATTCCTGAAGCTCCGGTTGATGCAGATGGAAAAAAACTAGACTCTCTTTTCAATTATCATTATTTCTTTGAGCATTATTTTGACAATGTAGACTTTACCGATGATCGTTTAGTGAACACTCCGATTTTCGGAAATAAATTAGACCAGTATTTTTCGAAAACAGTGATGCTTCAACATTGGGATACGATCGTTAAATATTCCTTTAAGTTTTGCGACAATTTGAATCCGAAATCAAAGATGTTCCAATATGCCATTACAGAAATTATTTTGAAATACCAGAAAAGCAAAATAATGGGAATGGACAAAGTTCCTGTTTATATGTTGGACCGTTATTATTGTGCGCGCAATGACGATGGAAAATCACCTGCTTATTGGATGACTGAGGATAAATTAGAATCCGTATGCGAACATATGGACGGCAAGAAAAACACCGTTTTAGGTGTCGCACCTCCAAACATCAGTCTAAGAGATACCACCGATCAAAATTGGGCAGACTTTTATAGTTTAGATGCCGAATACAAAATTTTATATTTCTGGTCACCTGATTGCGGACATTGTAAAAAAGTAACACCTAAATTAGAACAACTGTATACAGAAAAATTCAAAGGACGAAATGTAGAAGTCTTCGCAGTTAGCAAAGCGATTGGCGCAGATTTCGAACTTTGGAAAAAATTTAGCAGAGAAAATAAACTTACGTTTACTAATGTTGCTGTTACTCAAAGCTTGTACACTTTAGCGCAAAACAACCCTCGAGCTGTAGTGCCCAAATACACCACCTTCGATGCTTTGAACTATCATCTTACGTATGATATTTTTGCAACGCCCCGTGTGATTGTTCTAGACAAAAACAATGTGATTATTGCTAAACAACTGACAATATCTCAATTGGAGGATTTCATTGACCGAATGCAAAAAGTGACAGATGCTCCAAAATTGTTCCCACCAGATCCGGAAGAGGAAGAAAGTATGAAAGACTAGTGCTAATAACTTTCTTAAATTGTTAACCTTTTCTAAATGTTAAATTGTTAGAAAAGGGATAAAGTTTTATAATTTTGAAAACAAAAACTATGAAAAAAATTTTATTCTTATTCACCCTAATTACGGGTTTAACGTCATTAGCTCAAACCCATGAACCATTTGCGTTTACTGGTGCTCTTAACGCTAATGGTTGGACCACTCACAGCGGAACAGCGGGCCAATTGTCAACTTTAACAACTGCTTCAACAACAGGCAATAGTCTAGATTTTACTGGTATCACGACACCAACTGGTAACAGAGCAATGATTAATAACGGTTTTTCAGAAGATGTAAATTATCCTCTTCCTACAATAACTGGAGATGTTGTCTATTACTCATTAATCATCAATGTAAATAACACAACTGGTTTATCAACTTCAGGAAACTATTTCTTTGGACTTGGTGGCACAGCAGGTGGCACAGTTACTTCTTTGCATGCTAGATTGCATACGAAAGTTGGTTCAACACCAAACACATTTCAAATAGGAATCACAAATTCAGGTTCATCAGAAACATATGATGCAACTGATTATGCAGTTAACACAAACCATTTTGTAGTTGTACGTTACGACAAATCAGTTACTCCTGCAGTTGCTGAGGTATTTGTTAACCCAACACCAGGCGGAACTCAACCAGTGACATCGAATGTTTCAAACACAGCAAGTACATCTGTAATTGGTGCTTTTGCGTCTTTGTTCATTCGTCAAAGCTCAGGAACAGGTAACACAGAGATTGATGAGATTCGCGCAGACAATACCTGGGCTGGGGTAACTCCAGCTGGTGTTCCAAGTTGTAATATTACATCTTCTGGTCTCGCTTCATTAACTTGTAACGATGCTGGAACGGGTTCTGTAACTCTTGATGATTACTTAACTTTTGATTTAGACCCCACAGGAACATTATTAGGAACTTCTTATACTGTTTCAGTTTCTTCTGGATCAATTACTCCTACAACAGGAACATACGGTGCAGCTACTTCATTTCAATTGCAAGCTGGATCAGCTGGAGTTGGAAACGTAACAGTGACTATTAACGACGCTGGAACGGCAGGATGTTCAGCAACAGAAACTATTACTGATCCAGGATCTTGTTCATCTGCTGTCCCTACTATTAATTTGAGTCCAGGAGCACTTCAAGGTTTTGATCATACAGTTGGAACTCCATCTGCAGAACAAACATTCATAGCTGGTGGATTAGGATTAACTGCTGACATTACATTAAGTGCTCCTGCAGATTTTGAAATTTCATTAACAACAGGAACTGGGTTTGCAACTACATTGACATTGCCACAAGTAGCAGGTGTTGTTTCACCCACTACGATATACACACGTGGAAACTCGCTTGTTCAAGGAGCGTTCAACGGAAGCATTGTTGGAACTTCTTTAGGTGCAGTAAATGATACTGTTCTTGTTTCAGGAGTTGCAGATGATTATGTATACTCAACAATAGATTTAATCTCAGTGGTTGATACAAACGGAGTCGCAGTATCATTAAACCAATTGGTAGAAGTAACTGGAGTTGTTCACTGTATAGATTTTGATGGAAACAACGGATATAGTTTAACGATCATAGATGGATCAATGGAAGGTATCAACTTATTCTCATTTAATGACGTTTCTGGTTATACAGCGCCTATGGAAGGTGATTCTGTGCGTGTTTTTGGTGAAATTGGTCAATATAACGGTTTACTTCAGGTTGCAGCAGACTCTATAGAATTATTGGCACAGAGTGCTGGAATAATGAGCCCAGCAGTAGTAACTATTTTAGATGAATCAACAGAGTCTCAGCATATTCAAATGAATAATTTGACTTTTGTAACACCAATAGCTACATTTCCAGCGGGAAGTACAAATATTGATGTAACAGACGGAACAAACACATTCACTATCCGAATTGACAGTGATACAGACATCCCAGGTGCAGCAACTCCTCAAGGTCCATTTAATGTTATCGGTGTGGGTGGTCAATTTGATAATTCATCTCCTTACACTTCTGGATACCAATTGTTCCCTTGTGGTTTGATGAGTTTCCAGCCTGCTTGTGTAGTTCCTTCAAATGCAACGACAACAACAAATCCTTCAACAGCAATGGCAACAGCAATGGGACCTGGTATCTCATACCAATGGATTAACTGTGCTGGCAATACAACAATAGCTGGTGCAACATCTCAATCGTACACTGCAACTGCAGCTGGTAACTACGCTGTTATTGTAATGGCTGGTTCTCCTACATGTGCAGATACGTCTAGCTGTATTGCTCTCGTAGCGTCAACACAAGGATTAAACGAAAATACATTATTTGATGCTATCAACGTTTATCCAAATCCAGTAAATGACATATTGACAATCGATAACACGTCAAACACAACGCTTACTTTTGTTGTAGTTGATATCAATGGAAAAGTTATTACAACTGCGAATACAGTTGCTAACTCAACTTCGATTTCAACGACCAACTGGAACAAAGGAGTATACTTTGTGAAGTTTACATCTGAATCAGCAAGCGCTGTATTTAAGATTGTAAAATAAATTAAGATTTAATAAAATATAAAAGTCGTCTCATTCGTGGGGCGACTTTTTTCGTTTATAAACATTTTATCATTGTAAAGAGAATTCTCCTATTTTTGTATATAACTATCCCGTATGAAATTCATCATTTTTATTCTTTCTATTTCCTTGTCAAGTCTTTCGTTTGCCCAATCCGATTGGCAGCAAGAAGTGAATTATGAAATATCGGTTGCCTTAAACGATAACGATCACACGCTCGATGGTAAAATTCAAATAGATTATCACAACAACAGCTTTCAAACTTTAGATTTCATCTATATCCATTTATGGGCAAACGCATATAAAGACCATACGACCGCATTGGGGAAACAGTTGTACCAATCCGCTAATGATATTTTGAAATTTGGTGATGATTCGTTGAAAGGTGGGTATTCTAAATTGAATTTTCAATCTTCAGGAAACAATCTGAAATGGGAGCTCGACGAAAAACACCAAGACATTGCAAAAATTTACCTTCCAAGTGGATTGAAATCAGGGGAAAGCATTATCATATCAACCCCATTTATGGTGAAAATTCCTTCTGGTGATATATCCCGTTTGGGCCATGTTGGTCAATCGTATCAAATCACACAATGGTATCCAAAACCGGCAGTATATGATAAAAATGGTTGGCACCAAATGCCGTATTTAACCCAAGGTGAGTTTTATTCTGAGTATGGATCGTTTGACGTGAAAATCACTTTGCCGGATAACTATGTTGTTGGATCCACTGGTGATTTACAAAGTGATGATGAAAAGAACTTTTTGAAAGCCAAATCGACTGAAACTCAAGATTTTCTCAATGGGCCAGAACAAACAACTCGTCCAAAAAATGAGTTTCCACCTTCGTCTACAACCACAAAAACCTTACACTACAAACAATCAAAAGTGCACGATTTTGCGTGGTTTGCCGACAAAAGATATCTCGTACTTCAGGACGAAGTAGAATTACCTCACTCGAAACGAATGGTAACAACCTACGTTATGTTCACGCCTAGAAATGCGAACTTGTGGAAGGATGCATCGGAATACATAAAAGATGGCACCTATTATTACTCACTTTGGAATGGTGATTATCCCTACAACCAAGTTACTGCTGTCGATGGCACAATCAGCGCAGGTGGTGGCATGGAATATCCCAATGTTACGGTGATTGGCAATTCTGGTGACGCAACTACTTTAGAAGTTGTAATTGTACATGAAGTCGGCCACAATTGGTTTTATGGAATTCTGGGTTCCAACGAACGCGATCATGGTTGGATGGATGAAGGATTGAACACTTTGAATGAAATTCGATACATGCAAACGAAATACCCTGGGAACACACAATTGTCTGATCAAGTATCGAACGGCAAGTTTCATTTCGATCATTTGGATTATCACGATCAGGCAGACATAATGTTTCAAGCCATTGCTAAACTAGGTGAAGATCAACCGATTGAAACCAAAAGCGCAGATTTCTTGACAATCAACTATGGAATTGTGATGTACCAAAAAACAGGACTAATATTCCATTACCTCAAGAGCTATTTGGGTGATGAATTGTTCGATAAATGTATGTCGGCTTATTACGAAAAATGGAAATTTAGACATCCGCAACCAGAGGATTTACAAGAAGTCATTGAATCTGTTTCAGGCAAAAAATTGGATTGGTTCTTTCACCATTTAATTCAAACGACGAACCACATCGACTATAAAATCTGTAAATTGAAAAACAATGAGGTGACCGTTAAAAATAGTGGACAAGTGAATGGTCCTATACCTGTAACTCTATCAGATAATGAAGGGCATTCTGAAACAATTTGGTTTGAGCCTGGAACAGGTAAGAGAAAACAAACCATTAGTGGATTTAAATACGACCTGGCCATTATTGACTCAACCAATCATATACCCGAAATGAACCGCAATAACAATATGTTTTCGAACCGAAAAATATTGTTTAAAAAGATCGAGCCTTTGGCATTAGAGCCAATTATTGGAAATAATGATCTAATGAAAACCAATCTTTTCTGGTCCCCAATGTTAGCCATTAACAGAGGTGACAATTTGATGATAGGAGCTGTATTCCACAACATAGCTGTGACGAATGATCCTTATCAATATTATATCGCACCCATGTATTCTTTCAATCGGCAGATGGTTTCAGGCCAGGCAGATTTTCACTATACTTTTTTACCCGCTCGATTTGTGAAACAAACAAAACTCGGAATCGGGGGACGAACTTTTAAATTGGAAGACGCAGTAAAAGGGAACAATAACTTTTATGCGGCGCTTACTCCCTATCTTATAATGAATCTTGGGAATCGAGGAAACACACACCCTTGGAGTCACGAATTAATGTTCAAAGGATTGTTTCGTCAAGATGAACCTCGAGGAATGCCAAACCAGCAATCGTATGGTGGATATGGAAACTACAAAATTGATTTTTTCAGAGCTGACCATCATTGGCAAACGCAGTTTAGAGCCGATTATCATAGAAACGAGGGTTTGAATACGAATGCAACAAGAGCTATGGTAACATCGACTTACCGCTATCGTTACTTAAAAAACAAAATAAAGTCTTGGCTTGAAGTGCGCGTATTCGGTGGGAAAGTATTGGATATTAAAAACGCGAACTTGACCAATGGCGAAAATAGTTTTGCCTTGGCTGGATCAAATGGAGCGCAAGATTTGTTTTTCGATGATTTGTTTTTCAATCGTTCAAGAATAGCTTTAGCGCAATATACGCAGCGCTCCAGTAACCAAGGGGGATTCAATTCTACGACATCCTACGGGTATTCCAACGATTGGATGTTTACAGGAAATTTATATCTCGATATTCCTGTCAAAAAAGTGCCAGCCGGTGTGTTTTTAGACTATGGTATTTTCCCAAGTGGTCTTTCAACAGAAGCAGCTTGGAACTTTGGTGTGGCATTGCGGATTCGAAAAATAATGCAGGTTTCCTTCCCAATATTTATGAGTAACAACATTGAAAGTTATTACAGTACAGCTGACTATTTGAAGCGCATTCGTTTTACATTAAACATGAACTTGAACACCTACTCACCAAAAATTAAAAGTTTAAGAATATGATACGGTTTATCGGAATACTTCTTTTTGTACTTCTTTCTACCAATTCAATTGGTCAAGATCGCTTTAGACTCATGAACCAATATTTTGATTCTATCGTCAAATACGACGAAGGAATGGGAAGTATTGCCATTTTTGAGAATGGAAAAGAACAATTCCGAAGAATTTATGGCTATGCCGACAAGGCAAACAAGAAAAAGGCCAATAAGAAAACGAAATATAGGATTGGTTCCATTTCCAAGACCTTTACAGCCGCATGTATCATGCAGTTGGTGGATGAAGGAAGAATAAAACTAGATCAAAAACTGGCTGTTTTTTATCCTGATTTGCCCAATGCTGATAAAATTTCAATTGAACAGCTATTAAGACACCGATCTGGGCTGCACAATTTTGTAGACGATGCCGATTATTCTGATTATCTGAAAGAAGAACAATCGCGTGAATCGCACATGAAACGTTTCATGGCAAAAGGAGTTGATTTCGAA
>ERZ1048068.305-NODE-305-length-45364-cov-5.714030_pt1 | contig 45364 bp, 47 predicted proteins | sample MGYA00383098_ERZ1048068 | MGnify/ENA primary metagenome ERZ1048068 (study PRJEB29581, sample SAMEA5548368) | metagenome | biome: marine; feature: coastal; material: water | depth 1 m | study: Short-term variability in the microbial, nano- and picoplankton dynamics...
CACCTGAAGCTACACTCTTTCCCTACACGACGCTCTTCCGATCTAGGCGTTCATGGTACCTACATATTCGATAATTCCGTTTTCGAAAATGATTAAACTATTTTCAATGACTGCTCCGTTTCCAAGGTGTGCTTTGGCACCATTAATAGCGATTCGGTATTGTTGTGCTGGTGCAGGAGTTTGTTGTGCATACAGCATACATACACTTAAAAGGATTGTAATGTTTATTGCTAATGTTTTCATGACTTAGTATTAAATTTCGTTGTTATCTAGGGTATCACAATGCATGTCTTTCTTTTTGTTAACCTTTACAGGTTGGGTTTTCATGCCTTTATTTTTAGCCTCTAGGAGCATATGAATTAATGCATTGCGCTCTTTTTTTATGGCCGCTCTGTGTTGTTGGTCGGCTTCAATATCAAAATAAATAGCCCCTTCAATTAAGGTCTTTTCAGCTTTTGCATAAACCGATAGGGGATGGTCGCTCCAAAGTACTAAATCGGCATCCTTACCAATTTTAATGCTTCCCACTTTGTCATCAATATGCAGAAGTTTTGCTGGATTTAGCGTCACCATTTTCCATGCATCTTCTTCTGAGGCACCTCCATATTTAACCGCTTTTGCAGCTTCTTGATTTAAGCGTCTTGACATTTCAGCATCATCACTATTGATAGCGGTTAAAACTCCCGTATTACTTAGAATTGCAGCATTGTATGGTATGGCATCATTGACTTCGTATTTGTAAGCCCACCAATCGCTAAATGTTGAAGCCCCCGCACCATGTGCTTTCATCTTGTCTGCTAATTTATACCCTTCCAATATATGGGTAAATGTATTGATGTTGAAGTTGAATTTTTCAGCGACTTTCATCAGCATATTAATTTCACTTTGTACATATGAATGGCAACTTATAAAGCGTTCCTTGTTTAGAATTTCAGCTAAAACCTCCATTTCAGTATCTATTCTGTAAGGCTTGCCACTTTTCTTTTGCAGATCATAAGCTTTTGCTCTTGAAAAGAAGTCTATATACATTTGTTCGACCCCCATTCTTGTTTGGGGAAATCGGCTGTAGCCACCCCAGTTGGACTGTTTAACATTTTCACCCAACGCAAACTTGATGAACTTTGGAGAATTCTTATAAATCAAATCCTCAGCAGCCAAACCCCATTTGAGTTTGATGATGGCCGAACGTCCCCCAATTGGGTTGGCCGATCCATGTAAAATTTGAATGGTTGTTACCCCTCCTGATAAATTTCGGTAAATATCGACGTCATCGGCTTCAACAACGTCCTCAATACTCACTTCTGCAGAAGAATTCTGCCCTGCTTCATTGATACCGGCGGCTGCAATGTGCGAGTGTTCATCTACAATACCCGAAGTCAAATGTTTTCCAGTCGCATCAATGATCCGCGCTTTTTTTGAATTTAAATTTTGTCCAATAGCTGAAATTTTCCCGTGCTTCACCACAACATCCGTATTTCTTAAGACCCCTTGTGTTTCATTGGTCCAAACCGTCGCATTTTTGAAAAGCAGGGTTTCAGCTTCAGGAAGTTTAAGATTTCCGTAGGCCCCATTGGGATAGGTGATTGCTTGCACTGTACGCTTCTTTTCTTTTGATTTAGAGATATTCTCTGTTTTTTCAGCTTCCTCCGATACTTTATTTTCTCTTTTAATTATCAAAGCTTGCTTGCTCCCATCTCTAAGATGTAAAATGCCATTCAAATCAGAAACATCGGCTGTAATTTTTGTACTGAATCTTAAAAATCTTTGATCTGTGGTATCGGCTGCAGTAAATAAAATTTGAACCCAGTCTTTGCTGTAGCTTAAAGTGCTGCTTCGTTTTGATTGCTGAGAACTAATTGTAGCTGAAGGCTTGTGTTTACTTCCAGTAATCTCCAATTTTAAAGAATCATTTTCAGCCATAAAATTATATGTGCCTCTAATGTCTTTTTGTGTTAAATCTTCAAAAATATGACGCGACCCGCGAATCCAATGCTCTACAACAGTGGCATTAGATTCGAAAAAATCCCCTGAGGTCATCATAAAATTTGCGAAACTTCCTTTTTCTAAGTTCCCAACTTTATCATTTTTTAATATTTGTGCAGGAACTGTTGTTAGGGCTTTTAAAGCTTCAGATTTACTCAAGCCATGTTCAATTGCACTTAAAATGTTTGTTTTAAAAGATTTGGGGGATTTTAATCCTTGCATGGTAATAGCAAAGGGAACCTCATTATTTTCCAATGCACTCAAATTAGCCGGTCTTTGATTCCACTCTCGCATGCTTTCTAGTTCAAGTCTGTCTGCAAGAAAGGGATCCTCAACGTCATAAGGTTTTGGAAAGTTGATGGGTATGATAAATGTCGCATTTGTATTTTTAACAGTTTCAATGCGTTCATATTCATCACCACCGCCCAAAATGGTGTATTGAATGTCAAATTGATCCCCCACTTTGTCTGCACGAATGGCATTGGCACGACTACCCGCGGCGAATATTTGGGTTAAGTTTGTATTTTGATTGAACGCTTCAAGGGTAAGATCAATGGTTTTAATATTTCCTTTTTTATACCAATCCGCATCGTAATACAATTGTCTTAACAACGCCATTGAACCCATAATAGAAGTTGGGTAAGCTTGTCTGGATTGTACGCTTCTGGATAAAGAAAGGTATTGTCCCGATTCATTTGATAGGATTCGCATGGCTTCGTCTCCATTGAGATCCAAGGCAATAAGTGCACCAGTGCCCATTACAATACCATCCTCTTTATGGGTATTCACCAATCCAAACCCTTGCATTAAAAGCGCTTTGGCCATTTTTTCATCAAACTCAAAATCTGAGATGGCATTATGTTCAGCACGAATATGATCATTCCAATAAAAGCCCGATCGGTTTGAATCGTATTGTGTAGAACGTCCATAGCCAGGAGCAGGTTTTGCGTCCTTGATTCCATAAGTTGAGTACACGTCAATAAATGAAGGGTAAATATAATTTCCGCTTCCGTCAATAACATAACTGTTTTTGGGTAAATTCACAGATTGGCCACTTTCGACTACCAATCCATTTTGAATTAAAAGTGTTCCATTTTCAATCACATTATTATGATTCACGTAAATTTTAACATTGGTAATGGCAGTAAAGTTCTTATGATTTGTTTTGACTCCATCATTTTTTGGGCGGTAGTCTTGTGCTACTGAAAAAAGAGCAAAACAAAGACTCAAAAAAGTAAGTTTTATTTTCATTTTAATTTTTTTAGGAAGTTAAATATACACATAAACTTTGATAGACTGCTAAACAACCGCTGAGGGTAGCTGATAAAGTTAAAATCAATTCTTAGTTCATGTAATTCACAACAAGTGCCACCACTTGGTTGTAACTTTCAATTCCCTGAGTTTGTTGGTTGGCTTTTAGAAAACCGCCATAAACACGTTTAAAAATAGGCTCTAAAGGGTTTTCAAATTGCGCCCAATGTTTTTCACGGTTTCTAAAGTCTTTTGTAATTCCTGATTGTATGTCATTGGTGAGCACTTCAAAAGTTGTTTTGTCTCGCTTGTACAAATCCTTCAAACAATAGCGTAGGGCAAAAGTATAGGCCGCGTATCTAAAATAGGGGTCTTTGTGATTATAAGTCGCTAAAAAGGCTACAAAATTCGCTTCGCTTTCTGCGGCATAGCCCAATTGGTGTGCTTGCTCGTGCGCCAATGTTAGCGGCATGGAATTTACAGGCATTTTTGAATTAACTTGCGCCTCGTTTGTAAATGGATTTAAATAGCCACTAAAACCCATATAGGCCAATGGTAAACTATAAAGCGATTGCTTTTGACTCGGCGTTTCGTAGGCCAAAAAAGGGTAGGATATTGACAGAGCCGTGTAACCTTGAGTTACTTTCTTACTTATTTTTTTAAAATTATAGGGGATTTCAAACTGTTTTGAGGGGTCTTTTGAAATTTCTGAATGGAGCGCATTAGAACGCACAATCAGCTTTTGAGTGACTTCAATCAACGCTGTGGTTGTATATTCAGAATTTAAATTCAGGCGCTGCTCAATCGGCATCCTATAGTAGTTCAAGCCCCAAAGCAGGTGAAACATAAAATAGACTGATGATGCGGCCACCATAATCCCTATCAAATCGTCCTTTAAGCGTATCTGTTTGAATCCTTTTTGGATTAATTTATACAACCAACGAAGCATAAAAATTAAACCCATGCTGTAAATAAGGTCTCCAACCGAAAAAGGCAGCCAGCCAAAAACAAGACGGAATAGTTTTGAAATAAAAGGGTAGAGCTGATTGCTGTAGTAGGTTTCTACAATTTGAGGATAATGCGTCAAAAGCTTGAGCATTAAAATTTGGGGGAAAATACTAAAGGCCAGAAGCCATCGAGGTGCTTTAGACATAGATCAAATGTAGGAAATTTAATTTTGTTTTAGAGGATATGTGTACCTTTGCTAAACCAAAAAAAGTTTATGAATAAAGACATCTTAAGTTTAGAGCCCCAAGCCATTTGGAAGCACTTTACCGCTTTAAATGCAGTCCCGCGTCCTTCAAAAAAAGAAGCGCGCGTCATTGCCTTTATGAAAGCATTTGGTGCAAGCTTGAATTTGGAAACTTATGAAGATGCCATTGGAAATGTCATCATTCGTAAACCTGCCACTCTAGGGATGGAGGACCGAAAAACAGTCGTATTGCAATCGCATTTAGACATGGTTCATCAAAAAAATGCAGTTACAGATTTTGATTTTTTAACCCAGGGAATTGAAATGTATATTGAAGGCGATTGGGTCAAAGCCAAAGGAACCACTCTTGGCGCAGACAATGGCTTGGGTGTGGCAACTATTATGGCAATTTTAGAAAGTAAAGACCTTCCACATCCCGAATTGGAAGCTTTATTTACCATTGACGAAGAAACTGGAATGACTGGCGCTATGGGGCTTCAACCTGGTGTTTTAAAAGGAGATATTCTTTTGAATTTAGACACTGAGGAAGACGATGAAATTGGTGTTGGTTGTGCTGGTGGAGTCGATGTGACTGCATCACGTACTTATGTTGAAGAACCAACTGCTCAGGCGGTTGTTGGTTTTTTACTATCGGTAAAAGGCTTACAAGGTGGGCATTCTGGTATGGACATTCACAAAGGCTTTGGAAATGCCAATAAATTGATAAGCAGATTACTTTATGATGGCTTCAATCTTTACGGATTGCGTGTTTCAAGAATGGACGGTGGAAGTCTTCGCAATGCAATCCCAAGAGAAAGTTCTGTAATTGTTGTAGTTGATGCCGTTCATAAAGCTGCTTTTGAAAACGCGACAGAAACTTTAATCGCTGCCATTGAAAAAGAATTCAAGGCCATTGAACCCGATCTCATCATCTCTCTAAATCCTTGTGATTTACCTGAAAAGGTGATGGAATTAGGAGTACAACAACCTTTAATTAAAGCCTTAAATGTTGCTCACAACGGTGTTTTTCGCATGAGCCCAGATATTAAAAATTTGGTAGAAACCTCTAACAATGTAGCACGCATTCTTGTTGAAAAAGGCCAAATTCACATCGGCTGTTTAACGCGATCTTCTGTTGAAAGTTCCAAACAAGACTTAGCCCAAATCTTAAAAGCAACTTTTGAATTGGCGGGGTGTTCAGTTGAATTCTCAGGCGCATACCCTGGCTGGACTCCAAATATGGAAGCGTCTATTTTGAAAGTATTGACCGATTTATACAAACAGATAAACAAATCAGAACCACATGTTGCTGCTTGTCACGCAGGACTAGAATGTGGTATTTTAGGGACGCATTATCCCGAAATGGAAATGATCAGTTTCGGACCCAACATCAAAGGGGCACACTCCCCAGATGAAAGGGTGCAAATTTCTTCAGTTCAGAAATTTTGGGTGTTTATCAAAGCCATTCTGGCAGCCATTCCAAAAGCTTAAAGTTATTTGTTAGTCTTCTAGCATCTCAACAATAAATACCAAATCTGTATTGGGTTTTATTGGACCGCGACCATTCTCGCCATAGGCCAAGTAGGAGGGGAGGTATAAAAAGGCTTTCTCACCTTTAGTCATTCCAAAAACGCCTTCTTTAAATCCGGGAATCATTTGCGCATCGGCACTGTATGACATGGGCATAGGATTGTACATACCGCGTTGTTGTTTTTGTGCATTATAGGTGCCAAAATTTTCATCGACAGTTTTGACATTGGTACCAAATAATTTTCCATCTGAAAAATAGCCTTCGTAAAACAATTTTACCTTTGTGCCTTGATTTGGCTTTTCACCATTACCTTTTTTAATGGTATAAACCAATAGTCCAGAATCCGTTGTAGTCGCTTTGGATTTATAATCCTCAATCAATGGTAAAACTACTGCTGCTGCGGCTGCAATTTTCTCTTCCGCCAGTTTCTTTTTAAGTTCGGCTTTCTTTTGTCGCTTCTCTTCAAGCAGAGGCAATTCTTTTTGCCATGTCTTAGCTGCATCATAGCCATTGGCTTTCATTCCTTGACGGATGATGTTTACCGCTGTAATGGTCACGTCTTCCAGCGGTTTATTATTCCCGGGGCTTACTTTTACATTAGAAATGGAATCTTGCACATTAATCCCTTTGACCACCTCCCCAAATATACTGTGTTTGTTGTCAAGCCAAGGCGTCGCTTTTTCCGTAATAAAAAATTGACTTCCATTTGTGGCAGGACCAGAATTTGCCATTGAAAGTATGCCGGGTTTGTCGTGTTTTAAAGAGGCGTCAAATTCATCTCCAAAAGTATAGCCAGGACTTCCAGAACCGGTTCCAGTGCGATCTCCACCCTGAATCATAAATTTATCGATGACCCTGTGGAAAATCGTTCCATTGTAATATGGAATTCCACGAAGGGAATCTGGTAATTTCGGATGTGTTCCTTCGGCTAGTGCAACAAAATTAGCCACCGTAAGAGGTGTTTTTTCGTAAAACAAAGCAACGACCATGGTGTCCTTTGAAGTGACAATTTCGGCAAACAAGCCATCACCAAGTTCTGGGTATTCATTTTGACAGGACAATGAACTGAGTATAAAAAAGGCGTATAGTAGGAGTGTGGTTGTTTTTGTAAGTTTTAGCATGATTTGTTTTTTGTTGTTATTTTCGGTGTATGTTTCGAACAGTTACTTGGTAGATTAAAGGGGTATCAGCCCCAATCCTATCTGTGTCTCCGCCGTATCCATAGGCCAATTGTGAGGGAAAAATAAAAGTTATTTTCTCTTCTTTTTTCATCAGTTTTAAACCTTCTCGTAAGCCTGAAAATAACTCTTCTTGTTCCACGTAATAGTTTTTTTGTTTTGTTTCTTTGGGACTGTAAATCCAATTTCCATTTAAATCTTTTACCGCGAAACTGTAAGTCACAAGATCTCCAAATTTAGGGGTGTATTCAGATTTTATATTCTTAATATCGTATTTGTACCAAAACCCATAACTGGAGCGTATGTAATTTTCTTTTGAGTTTGAAATGAAATTTTCAATTAGGGTGTATTCTTGATTATTAATAGCTTTATTTGTCGCTATTGAATTGTCTAAAAAACTACCAGTTTTATATTGAATTGGTCGTCTGGCTTCGTTGGTTTGGCAAGCTATGAAAAGACTGAAAATTAGAAGGGATAACAGTTTTTTCATCATTCAAGATCAGAATCAAGGTTTACCACCAAAGCTTTAAATAAGTCAACAGTTGCTGCTAAGGAAAGATCACTTTTACCGCCTGCAGCATTGACATGGCCTCCACCATTGAAGTGTTCTCTTGCGATTTGATTTACATCAATAGCTCCTTTTGATCTCAGAGAAATTTTAATAATTTCGTCGGCGCTATTTTCTATAAAAATGGCCGCTAATTTTACGCCTATTACAGAGAGCCCATAATTTACCAATCCTTCTGTATCTCCCTTTTGATAATTACAAGCGTCCAATTCATCTTGAGACAGGGTGATATAGGCGGCATTAAAGGGTTTTAAAACCCTGAGATTGCTAAGGGCTATTCCCACGAGTTGAATGCGTTCAAACCGATTGGCATCGTATACCAAACTATGTATTTCGGAGTGCGTAATGCCAACTTCAATAAGATGGGCAACCACGCGATGGGTAGTGGCTGTGGTTTTAGGAAATCTAAAAGAGGCTGTATCGGTCATAATCCCCGTGTACAAAGCCATCCCAATATCTTTGTTTAATAATTCTAAATCGCCCAATTGCGCCATAAAATGATAAATCATTTCGGCCGTTGACCCCATATCTGTATCAGAATAGGTATAAGCTGCATAAGCTTCTGGGTGCTGGTGGTGGTCAATCATAATTTTTGGCGCTGTGCTGGCTTCCAAAACAGATTTTAAATTCCCACAACGGTGCAAGGCATTAAAATCCAGGGTAAAAACCAAATCTGCATTGTCAAATACGTTTTGAACAACAAATGAATCAAACTCAAAATTGAGAACTTCTTTTGTCCCAGGAAGCCATTTTAAAAAAGAAGGGTAGTCGTTAGGCACAACAATGGTTGCTGAATGCCCTTTTTGAATCAAGTAGTGGTACAAACCTAAGGATGACCCAATGGCATCTCCATCCGGATTGATATGGGGAACAATCACCACATTTTTGGGCGATTTTAAGAGAGATTTTAAGGTTTCAAAACTCAGACTTAACATAGGTCGTAAAGATACAATATTTCTTAATAGTCCCACAACATGATTTTCATTTCAAAATCATTACTTTTGCACCAATTAAATGAATCACATGACAAACAATAGAACTTTTACCATGTTAAAGCCCGACTCCATAGAAAAAGGCAACATCGGACCAATTTTAGAGAAAATTACAGCTTCTGGTTTTCGTATTGTAGCGATGAAACTTACACAGTTGACCATACCGGATGCCCAAGCGTTTTACGCCGTTCACAAAGACCGTCCATTTTTTGAAGATTTGGTGCACTATATGACCTCAGGTCCAATTGTGGCTGCCATTTTAGAAAAAGACAACGCAGTTGAAGATTTTAGAACCCTAATTGGTGCGACCAACCCTGCTGAAGCAGCAGAAGGTACCATTCGAAAAATGTTTGCAGAATCTATCAGCCAAAATGCAGTGCATGGGAGTGACAGTGACGAGAACGCCAGCATCGAAAGTGCTTTTAATTTTTCTGCACGCGAGATGTTTTAATAAATCCAAAAAATTACAACTACAAACCACACTTTTTTGTGTGGTTTTTTTATGCTCAAGGTTATCTTTCAGCTAATAAATAGTTTGCTTTTATTCCTTTTTTGGTCATTTAACCGTTCCTTACATCAATTGGCCGTTCCTTACAAACTACGCTTATGGCGTGGTTTTTTTTAGGTCTTCAATAATTTCACAAAACAGTAAGAAACTTGAGATCATCTCAAAATGAGTTTGCTTACCACAGTTTTTCCCAGTTCTTCATTGATAAGCGCTATGATTTTTTCTTTTCCATAACTTAGTTCTTGTCGCAATACAGAAGAGGAAAGGGACACATACAGCGTGCCTTTGTGTAATTTAAGGCTGTTGGTATAGTTTTGAACGCCATTGCCCATGAGTTCTTGCCAAGCCTTTTCCACGCGCACCATGTCCAGCCCTTTTTCTAATTTGCTGTTTTCTACAAAAGAGGCAAGAACATCTCCAATTTTTTGATGATCGTTATGGCGTTTACTCATTGGTTTAAATCTAATGCTTCATAAGGTTTGTAATTGTAAACAAGTCCCGAATTACTTTTTATTACAAGTTTTTCTTTATTCGCTTCTAAAACCTCTTCGCGGTAGCTTGTAGCGTTGTCAATATAGTTCAAAAATAAACCATTGTTTTGAATTTCTATTTTAAAATTTAAAACATCTTTAGAAGTTTCAAATGTGCCATTGAAATTGGGCTTTAATTTTTTTCGAAATCCTTTTAAATCTGCATTTATTTTAAAATAATCAATACCGCTGTTAATTTTAAAGGTTCTAAGCAGTTGATTGTCTTTGTAAACACTTTCTATTTCCCAGTACCCTTCAATGAATTCAATGTGTTTATCAGGGTTCGATTTACAACCCATTGCCAACAAAACAATAATCAGCAATAGTTTTCTCATAATTTAAAAATCTCATAAGATTCATGAACACTTTGAACCACTTTTTCAGTCCGTTCCGCATGGGTATCAGAGATGAACAGCTGCCCAAAATTGGCATCATTCACTATTTTGATGATCCGCGCCACGCGATCGGCGTCTAATTTGTCAAAAATATCGTCTAATAATAAGATGGGCGTATTGCCACTTTGGGATTTAAGCACTTCAAACTGAGCTAATTTTAAAGCAATCAAAAACGATTTCTGTTGGCCTTGGCTGCCAAATTTCTTAATGGGGTAGTCCCCAATATGAAATTCGATATCGTCTTTGTGTATTCCAACGCTAGTATATTGCAAGGCGCGGTCTTTGTTGATGCTTGTTTTTAAAAGATTTTCTAAGGGCTGTTCAACAAGCTGGCTTTTGTATTGCAAACTGACCGCCTCATTTTGATTGCTGATGCGCTCGTACTGTTTCATAAATATAGGCGTAAAAATCTCTACAAATGCCTGTCTTTTTAGATGAATTTGTGTGCCTAATTTACAGAGTTGATCGTTGTATACTTCTATTGTGTTAAGATCAAAAGTACGGTTGGAAGCAAAATGTTTTAACAAGGCATTGCGTTGGGCCAAAACACGGTTGTATTGAATTAACTGTTCCAAATAACTTTTGTCACTTTGCGAAATCACCCCGTCCATAAACTTTCGCCTTAAATCACTGCCTTCAGTGATTAAATCGCGGTCTGCTGGTGAAATGATAACCAGCGGTAAAAATCCAATGTGGTCGCTAAAACGTTCGTAGGCTTTGGCATTGCGTTTGATGACTTTTTTTTGTCCTTTTTTTAATGAAACAACTACTTTCTCATCTTTATTTTGTTTTAAATATCGGCCATCAACCACAAAAAAGTCAGCGCCATGCTTGATATTTTGTGAGGCAATGGGGTTGAAATAACTTTTGCCAAAAGACAGGTGGTAAATGGCGTCTAAAACATTGGTTTTTCCAATGCCGTTGGGTCCGACAAAACAATTCACTTTTTGGTTAAATTCGAAGGATTGTTGTTCGAAATTTTTATAATTGATAAGATTTATCGTCTTTAATCGCATTTGTAAAAGTAAATTATTTTGCACCAAACGCGATAAGCGTTCTTGGTTAATTGAGTTGCAAATTATTGAAAAATAACAAATAAAGTAGTATTTTTTATGGAATAAAATTATATTTTTGCCCTTCAGAATTCACAACATTATGGCAACGTATAAAAAACGCGGGGGTAAGCCCAAAACAAAGGTCGACATGCAACAGTCCATTGAGGATGGATCCACAACGGCTGAGGTTTTTAACACTTTAGACGAAGGGGTTTCAAAAACGGAACAATGGGTCATTGCCAAACAGAAATATATTTTCATCATCGTTGGATTGGCTGCCGTTTTGATTTTAGGCTTTTTGGGCTATGATAAATACATCCAAGAACCCAACGAACGTACTGCCATGAACGATATGTATACAGCTCAAACCTATTTTGATGAAGCCGTCTTTTCAACAGATAAAGATTCACTGTTTACACTGTCTCTCAATGGCGACGGCGCTAAATATGGCATGTTGGACATTGCAGAAACCTATGCTGGTACCAAAGCTGGAAATTTAGCCAATTACTATGCCGGGATGGCCTACATGAATATGAAAGACTATGCCAGTGCTATTGAATACTTAAATGCTTTTGACTCCACAGACGACGTCCTGGGCCCCATAGCCAAAGGCGGTATTGGAGATGCTTTTGTTCAATTAGAACAATTGGAAGATGCTTATGAATACTATGTGCAAGCGGCTCAACTTAAAACCAATAATTATACCACTCCAATCTATCTTTATAAAGCTGGTGTGATTGGTCTTAAAGTTGGTAAAGCTAAAAAAGCACTGGATTATTTTGAATCTATAAGAACGGACTTCCCCGACAGTCCTGAAGCTGAAAACATTGATGTTTTTATTGGAAAAGCACAAGCTGCGATCAATTAAACCGCATGGCAACGGCTAACAAAAATCTATCTAATTACGACAAATCAGCACTTCCCAATGCCAAAGATTTTAAAATTGGTATTGTGGTTTCACAATGGAATGAGAAGGTTACCAATGGTCTCTTGAAAGGAGCTTTAGAAACGCTCGAGGACTGTGGCGTACTGCAAGACAATATTTCGATCAAATATGTTCCTGGCGGTTTTGAATTGATTTATGGTGCCAAAGTTGTACAAGCCTCTGATGTGGATGTTGTTATTACCATTGGATGTGTTATTCAAGGGGAAACAAAGCATTTTGATTACGTTTGTCAAGGGGTTACTCAAGGCATTAAAGATCTCAATGTTTTGAATGATGTTCCTGTAATATTTTGTTTGTTAACCGATAACAACATACAACAATCTTTAGATCGCAGTGGTGGTAAACTCGGAAATAAAGGGGTAGAGGCGGCCATTACTGCGATTCAAATGGCGGCATTAAACAAGGGCCAATAAATTCTGTTTACAAATTTCTGATTGCTGGTTTTATTTCTGGTTAAATTTTAAGTATTTTTATTGCATTGCAAAGCAGCATGGGATTCCAATCGAAATTAAAAACCAATTCAAAATCTCCTTTTAAATTTAAAAGGCAACGGCGTTCCTCATTTGTTTCTTTGCCATTATTGTTTGTTTTGCTTCTATTAATTCTGATTGGCATTTATGTATTGTAACTTAAATTTGATTAAATAAGATGGGCTTATTTAAACTTAGGAAAAATAAAAAATTCAATTACGAACCCCGTTATTACAAGGGGAGTGGTAGCCCGTTTGAAATTAAGCATAAGTTTGAGGATCAGCGTGTTACAGTTGAAAAGGTGAATTTAAAACGGACTTTAACCAATGCTATAAATGACTTTAAAAACCGGGACCAGAAATCCACTAAAACCATTGCAATGATTGTTTTAATTTTGGTCTTTATTTTTTTGTTTATCATTGATTTTGACCTAACTATTTTTTTTAATTAATGGCGAATATCATTCAACTTCTTCCAGATCATGTGGCCAATCAAATTGCAGCCGGCGAGGTCGTTCAACGACCTGCTTCTGTGGTGAAAGAATTACTGGAAAATGCCATTGATGCTGGAGCCTCTCAAATTAAACTCATTATAAGAAACTCTGGTAAAACCCTGATTCAAGTTATTGACAATGGTAAGGGAATGGGTGCCTCGGATGCCCGACTCTGTTTTGAACGTCATGCCACTTCTAAAATAACCACTGCAGAAGATTTATTTTGTTTAAATACCAAGGGGTTTCGCGGTGAGGCTTTGGCCAGTATTGCGGCCATCGCCCATGTCGAATTAAAAACCAAACTACAGGGCGAATCTTTGGGCACTGCGGTTAAAATTGAAGGCAGTAAGCTAAAGTCTGAGGACGTGGTTTCTACCTCTGAAGGGACTTCAGTAGCGGTTAAAAATCTATTCTTTAACATTCCCGCAAGGCGAAATTTTCTAAAGTCCGATCCTGTGGAGTTGAGGCATATTATGGATGAATTTCACAGGGTAGCCATGGCCCATCCACAAATCAATTTTTCCATGCATCACAACGACAATGATCTTTTTGATTTGAGATCAGAACCGTTTCGACAACGCATCATTCATATTTTTGGTGCTAAAATGAATGAAAAATTGGTGCCAGTGCAAGAGGATACCGAATTGTTGAAGATTTCTGGTTTTGTTGGAAAACCCGAATTTGCTAAAAAATCAAGAGGCGAACAGTTCTTCTTTGTCAACCATCGTTTTATTAAAAGTTCGTATTTAAACCACGCCATTTCATCTGCTTTTGAAGGCTTGTTACTCCCCAATAAATACCCGAGTTATTTTCTTAATCTTGAAGTAGATCCCAAAAGTATTGACATTAACATTCATCCTACCAAAACAGAAATTAAATTTGACGATGAACCCACTTTGTACGCCTTGTTGAGAGCCGCTGTAAAACACAGTCTGGGGCAGTTTAGTATTGCACCCGCTTTGGATTTTGAACGTGATCCATCCATGGATACGCCTTATGACCATGACATGAACAAAGTGTCTTCACCAAAAGTAGAAGTAGATCCTTCTTTCAACCCTTTTAGAACTCAAACAAAAGCAGCTGCTAAAAGCAATGTTTCTGATTGGGAAGGACTTTATGTGGGCCTTGAATCAAAATCTAACTCTGATTTCAATCCCATTTGTGAAGCTCAGTTCGAATCTGATGCGCTACAATCCAGTATTTTTGAAAAAGCGTCTATTAAAAGTTCCCAAAGCACCTTTCAACTTCAAAATAAATACATTGTAGGGACCATTAAATCGGGACTTGTTGTTATTGATCAAAACCGAGCGCACGAACGCATTTTATACGAAGATTATCTACAACAGATTACCTTAAAAGAACCGGTGAGTCAACAATTGTTGTTTCCTTTGCGATTGGAGTTTTCAACCCAGGAATTGGCGGTTGTAAAGAACATAGAGCCGCAACTTGTTCAAGCGGGATTCAAGTTTTCTGCTTTTGATACGGAGGCCCTGGAACTTATGGCATTGCCTGTGGGCGTTCAGGACACATTTGTTTCAAAGATTTTTGACCAATTGATTAGCGATGTTCAGAACGAAGTTCCAGATTTTAATTTTAGCCAAAGTGACTTATTGGCGAAATCTATCGCCAAAAGTCTCGCTACTAAAAATGGTAAAAAATTAAGTATACAAGAACAAGAATTTATCATTAATGCGCTTTTTGCTTGTAAAGAGCCCACAGTCACCCCTTACAATAAAACCATTTTTATTACTCTTGATGGTTCATATTTAGACTCCAAATTTAGTTGATATGATGCGAATAACTCCTGCTGTTAAACACCTTCTAATCCTCAATATTATCATTTTTATTGGTACCGCTTTTTTGGGAAATAAGTATTTTTTCGACGGAATTTTAGGGCTTTATTATCCCTTGAGTGGTGCTTTTCAGTTTTGGCAAATTGGTACCCATATGTTTATGCATGGGAATTTAACACACCTTCTTTTCAATATGTTTGCTTTATGGATGTTTGGGATAGCGGTTGAATTACAGTTTGGACTTCGTAAATTTTTAATTTTTTATTTAAGTTGCGGGTTAGGTGCAGTTGCCCTGACCTTTTTGGTATACTTTATTCAGATTTACCCATTGATTGGTACCTTAGAAGCCAACGGCTTTTCTTACGATTTGATTCAAGAGCTTACAGCACTGAATATTTTAGAAGGAAATATGTTTAAAGGCGAACTTTTGGCAAATAAAATGCAGGTGGTACTGGAGTCTAATGGGATGTCTTTAAGTCAAGTCGATAACACATCTTTTGTAGCTCTTTTTGATCTTAATGTCAAAAGCAATGGCGTTATGGTAGGGGCTTCAGGTGCTATTATGGGTATTTTAGTCGCCTTTGGCATGTTGAATCCCAACGCCGAATTGATGCTCATTTTCTTACCAATTCCAATTAAAGCCAAATACTTTATCCCTGGAATCATTGTATTAGATTTGATCTCTGCAACAACCGGTGTATCTTTCTTTAGTCCAAGTAATACGGCTTATATTGCCCACATTGGAGGGGCTGTGACAGGTTTTTTAATCATGTACTTTTGGAAAAAAAATCAATTTAATAAATACCGCTGGAATTAAATGACAACGCTTTACCAAGACCTCAAAGATAAATTAGCAAGACTTCACGTTCTTGAACAAATGATTGTGGTCAACACACTAGTATTCCTTTTTACGGGATTTTTAAGTTTGGTCCTGAGCAATGGCCGCTTCTATGTTTTAGATTTCTTGTCCCTTTCAAATGATATTTGGGAGGTATTTTTAAATCCATGGACAATTATAACTTATGGCTTCTTGCACTACAGCCTTAATCATTTATTTTTTAATATGCTGGTCTTGTATATCTTGGCCAGAACTTTCGCAAACCTATTCCGTCCTAGAATGGCGCTTAAGATTTATGTATTGGGAATTATTTCTGGTGCTGTTTTCTTTTCACTGGCTACAAGTTTATTTCCAGGCATTTTAAACATTAATGGTCCCTTAGTTGGGGCTTCAGCAGGGGTGCGCGCTTGTATTATTTTTTTATGTGTTTATATGCCGGATAAATTGGTAGGCTTTTTCACCCTCCGCTTTAAACTTAAGTATTTGGGCATTGCTATGGTTGTTTTGGATTTACCAGGCTTACTTTCTGCTAATTCTGGTGGCACAGTCGCTCATATTGGAGGCTATGTTTTAGGTTTTTATTTTGCTTATCAATTGCAAAAAGGACGTGAAATTGGCCAATTTCTAGATAATATCTTGGATTATTTATTTAATAAAAAACGCCCATTGAAAACCGCCTACAGAAAAAAAACTAAAAAAGACAGACCAAAACCAAAGAGAGACCAGAATGCTTTTACCCACCAAAAACAAATAGATTTAATTTTAGATAAGATTGGTAAGAGTGGTTACGAAAGTTTGACTCAAGAAGAGAAAGACTTTCTTTTTAGGGCTGGGAAAAAATAAACCCTTGAAACGTTTAAACTTTTTTGATAAACTTGTCTTTCTGCTTAATTCATTAGCAACAACCCTGCTTTTACTGTCTTATATTTTACCATTTCTACCCCCAAAGTCTTTTTCTGTCTTGGCAGTATTGAGTCTAGCGGTCCCTTTTCTAATGTTGTTAAATTTGATATTTTTAATCTATTGGCTGGCGCAATTAAAGCGACAATTCATTTTATCTTTGTTTGTAATGGCCCTGGGTTATACGCATATAAAATCTTCTTTTAATTTCAATTCAAACGATAATTCTCAGGAAAAGGGCATCGAAATAATGAGTTACAATGTCCATTTATTAAACTTGTATAAATGGATCGATGTGGACGACATTCCAGAAAAAATTCATGATTTTATCACAAATCAGAGTCCTGCAATCGTGTGTATTCAAGAATATGAAAGCGGCATTGCGACAGATTTAAACTATCCGCATGTTTTTAGACCTCAATCCAACTCAAAATCGGAGCTTGTCATTTTTTCAAAGTATAAATTTGTGAATTCAGGGGTTATAAATTTTCCAAGTTCAGCCAACCGCGCTGTTTTTATAGATGTCAAAATAAAATCGGATACCCTTCGTATCTACAACTTACATTTACAGTCAACAGGTATTAATACAGATGTTAGAGCGCTGGACTCACAACAATCTGACCGTATGTTCAATCAATTGAGTTCTACTTTTACAGCCCAACAAGTACAAGCAGAGCTCCTGGCCAATCACATGCGCAAATCGCCTCATAAAATAGTTTTATGCGGTGATTTCAATAACACTGCTCATTCGTATGTTTATAGGCTTTTAAAATCAAATTTACAAGATGCTTTTGAAGTTGCAGGTAATGGCTTTGGTGGCACTTATAATCTTGATTACTTTCCTTTAAGGATAGATTTTATTTTAGCAGATCCCAGTATTGAGGTTTTAAACTTCAAAAATTACGCTGTTGAATTTTCCGATCATTATCCAATATGTGCCACTCTAAAAATTAAGTAAGCCTTGATGCTTTTCAGTATTGATTTGGATTGGTGAATGGGTTTTTAAATAGTTGAGCGTTTCAGGACCCATATTAAAAAGTAGATCTAATATACTGAGGTTCGAAATGTACCCATGTTTTGCTTGAAAGACTTGTATGTAGGGTTTGGTTTGAATGGTCACTGTTTTCCGCGCATTGATCAAAAAGCGAAAGTCATTTTCAGTTGATTCTTTCTTAAATACTTTAGAAGTCGTAGGATTGAAATCTAACTCAAGACAGAGGTTAATGGCCTCAATACACTCCAAAACAAAGGGCAGCAATAAGTCGTCCTCTTTTTGAAATAAAGGTCTTAACTCATCTTCGTAAAATTCAAAAAATGGAGCAGTTTTATAGGCACTTTCAATAGATTTCCATTGTACATTTTTCCATGGTGTTGCGTTGTCAATTAAAATGTCCTGTGTTTTTTGGCGCTTGTTTTGGGTGTAATGAACGGGGATATTCAGTCCCATTTTCCCATTGGCACCGTAAAGATAGCAACGGTTTCTATAGGTCTGTTTCTGATAATTATCATTAACCTCAAAGCAAAGGTCTTTGTGCTGAGTTATGATAATATAACTAGCAATATTTGGGAAATAGGAGGGGTATATCAGACACATTACTAAAAATTAAGTCTCCTTTTGTTTTCTTTTCCGCCATTTTCTAAAGCCGTAGTTGACCAACAGAAAAAGTAGGAAATATTTTAAATAGGATCGTCTTGGTCCATCGGGATGTACTGAGGTAAAGACACGATCCCAACGAATTTTGTTGAATCCCTCTCCATGGGTATTCCAGCTCATCCAAATAAAGACAGGTTTTCCAACGATGTGATTTTCAGGAACAAAGCCCCAGCGTCTGGCATCAATTGAATTGTATCTGTTGTCTCCCATCATCCAATAATAATTTTGTTTGCAGGTGTATGTAGTTGTAGCATTACCATTGACGTAAACCAGATTGCCTTTGGCATAGACCTTATTGCCTTCGTACTCTGAAATTAGACGTTTATATAAAGGTAGATTTTTTGTATTGATTTTAATAGTGGCGTCTTTTTTGGGAATATAAATAGGACCAAAATGCGCCATATTCCAAGGGTACTCAGCATCTTGAGGAAACATATCTCGATCGATATAATCCTTTGGAATGGTCATTTTATTGATGCTTGCTACGCTAGGGTGGTTTTTAAATGCTTTCGCGGCTTCATTGGTAGCAGCTGACAGCCTAAAAGCTGTATTTGACTTCTGAATTCCATCTGTGATGTCATAATAAGTTTTTAAACGGTTTTCAATATTTCGACTGAAATTTTTCCCTGGTTTGATACGACCTTCGTAACTGAATTGAAGTTTTGCTCGGTAGGGAAGTACGTTCTTTTTACCATTGATAAAAACAAATCCATCGCGAATTTCAAGGGAATCTCCAGGGATACCTACGCAGCGTTTCACAAGATTAGTTTTCTTATCTATGGGCTTATAATAATTGCGATCTGGAGTAAAATCATTCATATCCAAAAGCGTGTCGGCGGGCTGGTTAAACACTACAATCTCATTGCGTTTTACGTTTTCCCATCCAGGAATTCTCAAAAAAGGGAGTTGGAATTTATTCAGCCAAGATGTTTCTTGTTCTTCTATTCTGTCGTTAAACAAATAAGATTTCTTTTTGGTTAATGGAATGGTATCGTGAACCATTGGAAGGCTAAGCGTCGTCATTGGAACCCTGGCTCCGTAATGTAATTTACTTACGATTAAAAAATCGCCAACTAAAAGTGATTTTTCTAAAGATGAAGAAGGAATTACAAAAGGCTGAAGAAAATAAATATGAACTGTACTGGCAACGACGATGGCATATAAAATAGAATTGACAAATTGCCCAACTGCAGATTTCGGTTCTGGTGACCTATTTTTAACGTGTTTTAAATCAGCAAAATAATTTAAATAATAATTATAAAAGCCCAATGAACAGACCGCTATAATGGTATCCGCTATTTTGTTTTTCCCAAAACTTCGGGCTGTTTCAACCCATATCACTGGAAACATAATAGCGTTAATTACAGGTAGGAAAATAAAAAAGATCCAATACCAGGGCCTGTTTAGGATTTTAAATAATACAAGTGCATTGTAAATTGGTATAAAAGCAGCCCATGGTTTTTGTCCTGCGTGTTTATAAAGTTTCCAAGTTCCAAGGCCGTGTATCAATTGAATCAAAAGGCCAAAATAAAACCATTCAGCTAAAGTCATAATTTATTTTTTTATTGGATGTGCAAATTCAAATTTCGTTACACACTATTTAATATTCAAAACATCTTCCATAGAAAACACTCCTGTTTTGTCAAATAACCATTCGGCTGCTATCACAGCCCCCAATCCAAACCCCTCTCGATTTTTTGCAATGTGTTTAATTTCGATGCTGTCAATTGTTGAATCGTAGGAAACCGAATGTGTGCCCGGAATATTTTCAACACGTTTGGCTTCTATGCCTATTTGTTTAGGATTTAAAGATTTTCCTAATGACCAGCCCGTGTATTCACTTTCTTTAATAATTTGTTCTGCCAGAGTTATTGCGGTTCCCGACGGGGCATCTTGTTTTTGACTATGGTGAATTTCTTCTAGGCCAATGCTAAATTCACCATAGGGCTGCATCAGTTGTGCTAATTTTCGATTTAATTCAAAAAAGAGGTTTACGCCCAAACTAAAATTTGAAGCATATAAAAAAGCACCATTTTTGGTGTGACATAAGGTTTTAATGGATTCAAAAGCTTCCAACCATCCAGTGGTTCCGCAAACCACCGGAATCTGGCAGTTAAATGCTTCGGTTATGTTAGAAACTGCAGCATTTGGTGTGCTAAAGTCAATGGCTACATCGGCGATTTTTAAATCATAATTGACATTGCCTTTTTCTATTTTTAATACAATTTCATGGCCTCTCTCAATTGCTATTTTCTCTATGACTTTCCCCATTTTTCCATAGCCAAACAATGCGATTTTCATATCCTAAAGTTTTAAGTTAAATGACAGCCCAATTTGCGCATTATAATTGGGGTTGTTAAAGTCGATGTAGGGTTTAAATGATAAGTTTTCGTCCATGTTGTATTGAAGTAAATGTGCATCAACATTGGCATCAATAATATTGAGTGCGTACAAACCTACAGCGATCAGCATAGACATTTCTTTATTGCGTTTTAATGTGCGTTGTGCTCTGATGAGCGCATCTTCTGAAATAAATGGGGTTTCACTTGGGCCATAGAACTCGTCATCCCTAAAGCCCGCTAAACGTCTTTTGTAGGCATTCCGATAGCGGTCATAAACCTTGTCATTGTCAAAATAAAAGTAAAGTGCTGTGCCAATAGCCCCGTAAACAATGGGTATTTTCCAATATTTTTTATTGTATGCTTGTCCTAAGCCAGGAAGAGCAGCCGAATAAAAAGCAGCTTTTGCAGGCCGCAGAGGATTCATCTTGTCAGGTTTTGTTTTTGTCTTAACAACAATTGTATTGTCATTCTCAATGGGCTTGTTTTGTGATTGTGTCAAAAAACAGCTCATGATACAAAAAATTATGATCAAAAATTTATTGACTTTCATCCAAAAGTTTTAAGATGCGTTCGTAATCTGCTTTAGAATTGAAAGGGATATGTATGGTTCCTCTGTGCTTTTCTACCATTTTAATCTGAATATTTTGATCAAAAAAATTAGAAATTCTATTTAAACCTTTTTTAGCAAAGTCGGGAATTTCAACTCTTTTTTTACTTGGTTTTGATTTTGGGTTACTGAATTCTTTCACTAAAGTTTCTGTAGCTCTGACCGACAATTTTTTGGATATAACACGCTCGTAAATAATCAATTGGTCTTTGAGATTTCGGATATTTACCATGGCACGGCCGTGTCCCATCCCAATAAATCCATCACGCATTCCTGTTTGAATGATAGGGTCAAGCTTTAAAAGCCTAAGATAGTTGGCAATAGTAGAACGTTTTTTTCCAACGCGTTGGCTCATTTGATCTTGTGTTAACTTCACTTCATCCATTAATCGTTGGTAGCTCAAGGCAATCTCAATAGGGTCCAAATCTTGACGCTGTATATTTTCTACCAAAGCCATTTCTAGCACTTCTTGGTCGTTGGCAAGGCGAATATAAGCGGGTATAGTTTTTAAACCCAATATTTTAGAGGCACGAAAACGACGTTCCCCAGACACCAATTGAAAGGAGTTTGCTCCTAACTTTCTTAGAGTGACGGGTTGTATGATTCCCAATGCTTTGATGGAGCCTGCGAGTTGAAGCAATGAATCTTCTTTAAATTTTGATCTGGGTTGAAACGGGTTCACTTCAATGTGTTCAAGGGGTATATCTAGTGTGGAACCCAAAGCTAATTTGGCCGTTTTGGCATCCAACTGTTTAAAGTCACTTTCTGTGTCTTTCAAAATTGCTGAAAGTCCACGTCCCAATGCTTGCTTCTTTATTGCTTTTGCCATTTTTTAATTTTCATTTAGCCAGAATTTCTTGAGCCAAACTTAAGTAATTTGAGGCACCTTTGCTATTGACATCATAATTAATTATGCTTTCGCCATAGCTCGGTGCTTCTCCCAAGCGCACATTTCTTTGAATAATGGTTTTGAATACCATGTCATTAAAATGGCTTTTAACTTCCTCAACGACTTGATTTGACAAGCGCAGTCTCGAGTCGTACATGGTCAAAAGTAGCCCTTCAATATCTAAGTTCTCATTATGAACTTTTTGTACACTTTTAATCGTATTTAGAAGTTTGCCTAAACCTTCAAGCGCGAAATATTCACATTGTATGGGGATAATTAACGAATCTGAAGCTGTAAGCGCATTGAGTGTTAATAATCCAAGTGAGGGGGCGCAATCGATTAAAATGTAGTCGTATTGTTCTTTTATGGGTTGTACTGCTTTTAAAAGCATATATTCTCTTTCCTTAAGATCTATAAGTTCAATTTCAATAGCCACCAAATCAATATGGGCAGCAATAAGATCCACATTGGGAGCTGAAGTTTTCAAAATGGCATCTTCAGCACTACAATTGTGTTCAAGAAGTTGGTAGGTGCCTAATTTGATGTTATCGATATCAACACCAAGCCCTGAACTTGCATTGGCCTGAGGGTCGGAATCAATGAGCAATACTTTTTTTTCTAAAACACCAAGGCAAGCTGCCAGATTAATGGCCGTTGTCGTTTTTCCTACTCCTCCTTTTTGATTGGCAACTGCGATAATTTTACCCATGTGATTTCTTGAACGAATTATTGTAAAAATACAATTATTTACGGGTAATAAAAACCAAACATTACAAGAATGTCAACAACTTTTTAACTGCGTTTAAAGCGTTTTGATTCTATCCCATGAACGCGATTATTCACAAAATATAAATAGAGATAATTTTTCCTAAAGATACTGGCCTGGTATGAAATTCGATACATCCAAACATCGGCGTGAATATCGTTGAATAAGAGGCCTATAGTGTTAATGACTTCTTTTTTAGTCTTTCCTTTCAGGGGAAGGTAATTGATTTTTTGCTTGTGATGAGCAAGATTCTGTGCAGCTTCCATATTGATTTGGGGTCAAGTTGTTCATAAAATTTTTGAATTTAAAAGTAGGTCGATAACTGTAAATATACTCAATTTATTTTATTATCAATACATTAATTATGGAATCAGCTGTACGAGTAATGAGGTCAAATGCACCAAGCCTTTTTTTGCGTTAAAATATATTTTATTGAGAGTTTTGGAGGTGAAATGTTGAAACTAATTAAATATCATTTTGGTTGATTTACTGTATCTGATGCAATGATATAAATATCCTCATTTTTTCGTTTCATATTGTAGTTTTCTCGTGCAAAGGCTTCAAGACCCTCAGAAGTTTCTAAAGCTTTAAGTTGTTCTTGATCACTTTTAATTTCACTATTATAAAATTCTTTTTTCAACTCTAAAACCTCAATTTCTTTATCAAGAACCCTGTGAATCAACCAGGAATTGGCATCGAAAAAAAGCATCCAAACAATAAACACAATAGAAACTAAAAAAAAGATATTTTTGTACGGATTGAATCTTTTTAAAATTGCTTTTAGCTTCTTTTTCATGATATTAAGGATTTAATCTTTGCGATAAGCATGTTTAAATTAATTGAAGCATTTTCGTGATTTTCAATAACCATATCTGCATGTATCTTCATGGGTTCGATAAATTGATCATGCATTGGTTTTAGGGTATTCAAATAGCGATCCATGACTTCTTTTGGTGTTCTTCCTCGTTCTGAAATATCTCTGTTAACCCGTCTTTCCATACGCATATCAGTGTTTGTATCAATGAATACTTTGAGATCTAAAAGTGAACGAAGTTTGGGGTAATTCATAATTAAAATGCCTTCTAAAATTAATATTTTTTTAGGACTTATTTCTAAGGTTTTATCCGTTCTGTTGTGGGTTTTAAAATTATAGACAGGTTGCTCAATGGTTTCCCCATTTTTCAAAGCGCTTAAATGCTGATAAAGTAGCTCAAAATCAATAGCTTCTGGGTGGTCAAAATTTAGTAAGCAGCGTGCTTCATACGTAATGTTTGAGTTGTCTTTGTAATAAGCGTCTTGAGAAATGACTTGAATATCTGATGCATTAAAATCAGACACAATTTGATTTACAATGGTGGTCTTACCACTTCCAGTACCTCCAAAAACACCAATGATGATCATCTCTTTAAAAATATAGTTAGGTTACAAAGTTAGTGTTTTATTTGATGTGGACTTTAATCTAATAACTTGATGTAAAGTGTTAATAACTTAGGTCTATTAATTTGATTAAAACATTTATTTTTGTCCTAAAATCTCAAACCATGTCTGAAACCATCGAATCTGTTAAATGTTTAATCATTGGATCTGGCCCTGCCGGATATACAGCTGCCATCTATGCGTCTCGTGCCAATATGTTTCCTGTTTTGTACCAAGGCACTCAGCCTGGTGGACAATTGACAACCACCAATGAGGTCGAAAATTTTCCGGGTTACCCCGAAGGCGTGACAGGACCAGAAATGATGTTGGAGCTTCAAGCACAAGCCAAGCGATTTGGTACGGATGTCAGAGATGGTTGGATAACAAAAGTTGATTTTTCTGGCCCTATTCACAAAGTTTGGGTCAATGATACTAAAGAAATACATTGTGAAACCATTATTGTTTCAACTGGAGCCTCCGCCAAATATCTTGGAATTGAGTCCGAACAGAAGTATCTAAAACTAGGTGGTGGGGTATCTGCATGTGCTGTTTGTGATGGCTTTTTCTATAGAAACCAAGAGGTTGTAATTGTTGGCGCTGGTGATTCTGCCTGTGAAGAAGCCCATTATCTATCGAAATTATGCTCAAAAGTGACGATGCTCGTAAGAAGAGATGTTTTCAGAGCTTCAAAAATTATGGCTAATCGTGTTATAAATACAGATAATATTGAAATTCTTTTCAATACAGAAACTGAAGAAGTTCTAGGCGATGGTCAAGTCGTTACAGGCGTCAAAGTTAAAAACAACAAAACCAACGCAGTGCATGACATTGCTGCGACAGGTTTCTTTGTAGCCATTGGACACAAACCTAACACTGATATTTTTAACGATTTCTTAGAAATGGATGATACTGGATACATTGTAAATCATCCTGGATCTTCAAAAACAAACGTTGAAGGCGTCTTTGTCAGTGGTGATGCAGCAGACCACGTTTATAGACAGGCTGTTACAGCCGCTGGAACAGGCTGTATGGCGGCTTTGGATGCCGAGCGTTATTTGGCTGCTAAAGCATCTTAAAACTTAAATTAACGCAGTTTTGCGCCTACTTTTTTCTCTAATTGCTTCTGTAATTTGGACATAGTTGTTTCTATTTCTTTGTCCGTAAGTGTTTTTGTTGGATCCTGCAGTGTAAAGCTGAGGGCATAACTTTTCTTACCACTTGGTAAGTTTTTTCCTTTGTAAACATCAAATAACCTGATATCCTTTAAATATTTTTGATCGGTTTGTTTGGCAACTTTATAGATGGCCTCAAAGCTGATGTCATCATCGATTAGCAATGCAAAATCTCGTTTAACTTCGGGGAATTTAGGGATGGGTTTAAACTTTACGTTTGTTGTTTTGATGGAATTTTCAATTGCATCCCAGTTAAAATCTGCGAAATAGACAACCTGATCAATTCCAAAAGCTGAAGAAATGCTCTTTTTTACGATACCATATTCAACCATAGTCGTTTTTCCAACCACAAGCATTTGCCCTTCTTCAAAAACAGCATTGGTTGCTGGGCAGCTTTTTAATTTTGATATACCCATTTTTTCAATCAAAGCACTGACAATCCCTTTGGTATAGAAAAAGTCTATATTTTCTTTTTGACTTCGCCAATGAAGGGGAGATTTTTGACCTGTCATCAAAATTGAAAGGTGTTTATATTCTTTTCGATCACCATCTAACAAATGATAGGTTTTACCAAATTCAAATAATTTTAGCGATTCTTGTTGCCTGTTTAAGTTGTAAGCAATGGATTCTAGTCCCGAAAACAACATAGACCTCCTTAGCGTTGCTAAATCATTACTTAATGGGTTTAAAAGGACAATGCTTTCATCGGCATTCAAGGACGCACTTAATGCTGTGTATTTTTGGGTGGACAATGAATTGTTCATTATTTCATAAAACCCATGGCTTACCAATTGGTTGGCTAATGTATTCTCAATTTTATGACTGCTGTTATTGGATACATTAGAAATTGAAGAATTCAGTTTATCATTAACTCCAATTTTGTTATAACCATAAACACGTAATATTTCTTCAATAACATCGACTTCTCTTTCTACATCGTTTCTATAGGCAGGGATGGTCAAACCCAATCCAGCTTCTGTTACGTTATTAACTTTAATTTCTAAAGACGATAGGATTTGTTTAACCTTTTCTTTGGGAATCTTTTGGCCAATTAACCTATCGATATTTCCAAAACTTAAAAAAACCTGTTTATCTTCAATTTTTTTTGGATATTCATCACTAGGGTCGCTAGAAATTTCCCCGCCTGTAATTTCACTTATAAGGCTTGCTACATACTTTAAAACATATTTTGTTTTTTCAGGATCAATTCCGCGTTCAAAACGAAATGAAGCATCTGTGCTGATGCCATGTCTTTTGGCAGATTTTCGAATGCTCACGGGGTTAAAATAAGCGGACTCAAGAAATATATTGGTTGTGGTATTGCTAATTCCAGAATTTAGTCCTCCTAAAATCCCTGCAATACACATTGGCTCATTGGCGTCGCAAATCATTAAGTCTTCGACATCTAAACTGCGCTCTATTCCGTCCAGTGTTGTAAACTTTTCATCTTTTTTCGCATTTCTTACAACAATCTTTTGATTCGCAATTTTATCGGCATCAAATGCATGTAGGGGCTGGCCCAAGCTGTGCATTACATAATTTGTAATATCAACCACATTGTTAATTGGTTTGAGTCCTATCGCTTCTAGACGTTGTTGCATCCAATCAGGAGAGGCTTCAATTTTAACTCCAGAGATTGTTATACCGCAGTAGCGTGCGGCTTTGTCTTTCGCCTCAACAACCACATCAATTTTTAAAGTTCTATTGTCAACATGAAAACCTGAAACCGAGGGGCTCATCAATTCTGGATTTAAACCTTCTTGAATCAAGCCTGCTTTGAGATCTCTAGCAGTGCCGTAATGACTCATTGCATCGGCTCTGTTTGGAGTCAAACCAATATCAAACACAACATCATTCTCAATATTAAAATTTTCTGAAAGGGGACTTCCTATGGTTAAATTTTTATCCAATACCATTATGCCATCATGGTTGGGTCCAAGACCTAGTTCGTCTTCAGCACAAAGCATTCCATAACTTTCTTCACCGCGAATTTTTCCTTTTTTGATTTTCCAAGCTTCACCCTCTGCACTATACAAAGTGGTTCCAATGGTAGCAACAGCAACTTTTTGACCAACGGCAACATTAGGGGCCCCACAAACAATTTTTAAGATTTGGTCATCTCCAACATCAACTGTAGTTAATTTCAATCGGTCTGCATTGGGGTGTTTTTTACAAGTTTTCACTTCACCTACAACAATACCTTTTAACCCGCCTTTGATAGAAGCGTATGCTTCAATTCCTTCAACTTCTAGCCCTAAATTTGTAAGAAGTTCTGATGTTTTTTCTGGCGCCCAATCAATATTAATGAATTGTCTTAGCCAGTTGTATGAAATTTTCATATCCTTTGATTAACCTATGCAAATATAAAGCTATGATATTATCTAGCAAATAAAAAGCCCAACCAAAAGTTGGGCTTCAATGTTCAAAAAGTTCCTTGGGCTATTCCCCTGAAAGTTGTTTCATTTCTTCTTCAATCATGTTGTAAAACTGATCAATTTTTGGCATGACTACCACACGTGTTCGGCGGTTTTTAGCACGATTCATGGCATTATCATTTTCAACCAAAGGCACATAACTGCTTCGTCCTGCTGCAATTAATTGCGAAGGGTTCACGCCCATTTTTTGGAGTTCTCTGATGACAGATGTAGAACGCTTAACGCTCAAATCCCAATTATCAAGTAAGACACCACTGGCGTAGCTTCTGCTGTCTGTATGGCCCTCAATCATGGCTTCAAAATCAGGCTTATCATTAATGACTTTAGCTACTTTGCCTAAGACAACCTTTGCTTTTTCAGTTACGACATAGCTGCCGCTTTTGAAAAGTAATTTATCAGAAATGGAAATGAATACCACTCCTTTTTCAACGTTAATTTCGATGTCTGGGTCATCGATACCAACTGATTTTTTCAAACTTGAAACTATGGCTAGGGTAACACTATCTTTTTTATTGACAGCGTCTTGTAAACGTGAAATTTTTAAGTCACGCTCTTGCAAGCTCTCCAAAGTCTTTTCAAGATTTTCTGCCCCTTTTGTTGTAAGCACAGTCATTTCTTTGGTGCTTGAGAAAAGTGCATCGTTTGTTTTTCTAAGATCTACAAGTTGTTCTTTTAAAGCGTCTAGACTGGCATCAGCAACTGCTTTATCAGAAAGGCAACTGTTTAATTTAACAGTAGCAGTGTTGAGTAAATCTTGGGTGGTTTTTAATTCTTTTTGGGCAGCCAATAATTCTTTACTTGGGCCGCAAGAAGTTATAGTAAGCAGGGAAATTAACCCAAGTACAAATATTTTTTTCATCTTGTATTATTTTTTTAAAATATTAGGTAAAATTATAAAATAAACGCACACAAATAAAAAATATTATGATTTAATGTGTATTTAATTTTTTAAATGATTTGATTTTCAACATATAATATTTCCAGACAATTGAATTGACACCATTATGTTGCATTCGATTTTTGTTTTTATGACGGTAGTTTAGGGCGTAGGGTAGTAGGCTGTAAAAACTTAAATGTGCTTTAATGACCGCTACAAAGGACTTGAATCTCCCTAAAAGCAGCAGCCTTACGCCTGCAAACCCATCTAAAATTAATCTTGTAAAAATTATCAAAAATAGAGGGTGAGTGCAATTTTTTGTCAGCATTATTAGATTGTTTCTAAAGTTTAAAAATGTTTTTTTAGGACTTAAGATCTTTAAACTTTGACCGCCCAAGTGAAAAACAGCAGAATTTCCAACATAAAAAACCTTATGGCCCATGTGATGTGCCCGCCAACACAAATCAATTTCTTCCATATGAGCAAAAAATTTAGCATCAAACCCATTGAGATCATCAAAGACTTTACTACGGATAAAAAAACAAGCTCCTGATGCCCAAAATAGGGGACAATTGCTATCGTATTGCCCCAAGTCTTCTTCAACGGTCTCAAATATTCTTCCCCTGCAGTAAGGATATCCTAACTGGTCAATAAAACCACCTGCTGCACCTGCGTATTCAAACTTATGAGGTTTATTCTCATCTAATATTTTGGGTTGAATAATGCTAATTTCTGGTTGCGTTTCAAACACTTTAACAACAGGGTTTATCCAATCATTTGTAACCCTAACATCTGAATTTAAAAAGCAAAATACATCTGCATTGATGTCTTTTACGGCTTTATTATAGCCCTCAGCGTAGCCGAAATTTTCCACCAATTTAACAATGTGTATTTGGGGATATTTTTTTTTAACAAATGCTATGGAGTCATCAGCAGAGCCATTGTCTGCTACATAGATATCATACCCCTTGCTAAAGGCTACGACTGAAGGTAAAAACCGCTCTAAAAGCCTTTTCCCGTTCCAATTTAATATGATAACTGCAACTTTCAAGTGAAATTCTTTTTTCGTGAATAATCCGGAAGGGATTCTATGAAACTATAACCGTCAGAAGTCAGATTCATACTGCAATAATAATGATTTAACCCATTGGTGACCATTAAAAATGTGGCGTTTAAGTTGCTGTTGTAACGGGCAATTTGATCAAATGTGTTTTGATTTATATTTACATTTGGCGCTTTGCATTCAACAATACAGTGCACGCTTCCGTCATTGTTATAAATAACAATGTCATACCGTTTTGACAGCTCATTAAGCTTAATTTGCTTCTCTACATTTATTAGGGATGCAGGATATTTTTTTTCTTGCATCAGAAAATTCAAGCAATGTTGCCTAACCCATTCTTCTGGCTGTAGTACCACAAATTTTTTGCGAATTTCATCAAAGATATGAGTTTTATTTTCGCTATTTTTGAGTCTAAAGTTGTAGGATGGAAAATTTAATTTTTTCACAATACAAATTTGCTAATTTTTTTCTAAATGCACACTGCGCAATCCATTATTAATGACTTAAAAGCTGGAAAAGTTCAACCCCTTTATTTTTTGATGGGGGAGGAACCCTTTTTTATTGATCAAGTTTCTACTTATTTTGAAACAGCGCTGTTGCCCGAAGCCGCTCGCGGTTTTGATCAGACCGTTGTTTATGGAAAGGATACGACAATTGATATGCTCGTTTCCAATGCCAAACGGTACCCAATGATTTCAGATCGACAACTGATTATTGTGAAAGAGGCTCAAAATTTAAGTCGAACTATAGAGCAACTATTGCCATATGCAAAACAACCTCAGCTTTCAACAACCTTCGTTTTATGTTATAAATACAAGTCATTAGACAAGCGTAAAGCCCTTTACAAAGCACTTTCAAAACAGCATATAGTGTTGGAAAGTAAACGGATTTATGACAGTAAAATACCAGCTTGGATTTCCAGTCATCTTCAAAATAAAGCACTTCAGATCACACCAAAGGCGGCGCACTTATTGGCTGAGTTTTTAGGGAATGACTTGGCGAAAATCACCAATGAGCTTGGAAAGTTAGAACTTGTTGTTGGAGAAGATCGCAATATAACTCCTGAACTTATTGAACATAATATTGGTATTTCAAAGGATTTCAACAACTTCGAGCTTCAAAATGCATTGGCTAACGGCAATCAGGTAAAAGCCTATCAGATTGTACAATATTTTTCCAAGAACTCAAACCAACACCCCATCGTTCTTACTATTGCAACACTTTACAGTTTTTTCTCAAAAATAATGACGCTTCATACTGTTGACAGTCAGAACCCACAAACCATGGCCAAGGCCATAGGGGTCAATCCTTACTTCTTAAAAGATTACACAATGGCTGCAAGGCATTTCCCGATGCGCCGTATCAGTGGGGTCTTTGAAACCCTCAGACTTATGGATGTCAAAAGTAAAGGTGTAGACGCAAATTTAAGCCCTAAAGATTTGTATCAGGAACTCCTATTTCGAATTTTTAAAGTCTAATATTTTTTATTTCTGTAGTTGTTTTTTGGCAAAGATAGCCGCCCCGACAATTCCAGCATTGTTTTTTAATTCGGCAGCTTTAAATGGAGTATTTATGTGAATATATTGTTCAAACTGTGCAATTTTTTTACTCACACCGCCCCCCAAAATAATAAGATCTGGATTAAAACTTTTTTCGATGTGATTTAAAAAGAAATTGACGCGTTTACCCCATTTTTTAAAATCCCATTCCTTGCGTTTTCTGGCAGCATCAGAAGCAAAAAATTCCATGATATCCCCTTTTTTTCCATAGAGTCTCCCGAGTTCAAAATTTGAAAGTAATTCACCATTAAAAAAAACACCAGACCCAATGCCAGTACCTAATGTTATCGTCATAACCAAACCATTTTGGTTTTTACCCGCTCCGAACTCCATGACTCCCATGGCTGCTGCATCGGCATCATTGACTACAAAAAAAGGCGGTCCTATTCTAGATTTAAACAAGGCATCCAGTTGGGTGTCTTGAATTGAAGGGTCTAAATTTCCAAAATGCATGGCTTTCCCATTTTTAATAATTGTTGGAAATGATACGCCAACAGGTCCATTCCATTTAAAAGAATTGCGAAGAGTATCAATGACATCAGAAATGGCCTCTGGTAGGGCTGGTTTTGGAGTTGGAATGCGTAAACGGTCGCTTACTAATGTGCCATTCTCAGTGTCTACAACAGCACCTTTTATTCCAGAGCCTCCAACATCGATTCCAAGTATTTCCATAATTTATTGAATTAGTTTCTCAATTTGTAGTTGATATTCGTATTGCAAATCTTCGTGAAGTTTTAATGTCTTTTTTCGAGATGCCTCAACTTGCCGATTGTATAAGTTTGTGAGTGTTTTATTATTAAAAATTGATGGCCGAATGGTTTTCATCTTGCAGCAAAAATAAAGCAATAATTCAACCTCTGTTTCGGGGGTGTTGGAGTAGCGAGAAAATTTTCTAATACGCCGTAGTATTTTACGTACGCTTTTTTTGATAAAAAAATAACGGTTGGTGTTGATCTCATCAAAAAGTTTGTCCAATTGTGATTTGATACCTTGTACATATTGGAGCTCGTCTTCAGATTCAAAAATTAAATAGGTGAGGAGCTCTTTGTTTTCAAGTTTAAAACGTGCAAGTCGCAAACAGAGCTGTTGAAGCGCTTGGCGGTCTAGATGTGCTAACGCTTTTCTTAGAATGACGATGCTGGCTGCTTTCATAGGCTTTGTAATATTACAATTTTTGAAAAAGACTTGCAATAATGAATTTGTATTTGTTGCGCCCTATTTAAGGAAATACTTTATTAATAATTCCTTAAACATAAATACAATTCGTAGCGTATGTGTATTTTTGGGGCAAATTATGGATTCTATTACACAAATAGTATTGGGCGCTGCCTGCGGTGAGGCTGTTTTAGGAAAAAAAATTGGCAATAAGGCCCTGTTTTTTGGCGCTATTGGAGGTACAATTCCAGATTTGGATGTCTTTGTTGGTGATTGGTTGTATGACAGCGAAATCCAATCCATGGCCTATCACAGGGGTTTTATGCATTCCATTTTTTTTGCAATTCTAGGATGTCTAATACTGGGCTTCTTGCAACATTGGATTTACAACCGTGGCAAGCGCATCGGTAAAATAAGGCGTCAAGAATGGATTCAACTTTTTTTTTGGTCGTTACTTACCCATTCACTTTTAGATTGCTTTACTGCTTATGGCACACAACTGTTCGCTCCTTTTTCAAATTACAGAGTTGCCTTTGATAATATATCAGTAGCCGACCCTTTGTATACACTTCCTTTTTTGATTTGTCTTATTGTGATGATGTTTTTTAATCGCAGTTCTAAAACGCGCTCTATTTTATTAAAATTAGCTTTTGGAATCAGTTCTTGTTATATGCTTTTTACCTTAGCAAATAAAGCTTATGTTCACAACGTTTTTAAATCATCACTACAAGATCAAGGTATTGAATACCTTCGTTTCAGGACGCAGCCCACGATATTAAACAATATACTTTGGTATGGGGTTGCAGAGTCTGAGTCATGTTATCATGCGGCCCTGTATTCAATATTAGATGGCTCAAAAGCACCAAAAAAATGGCAAAAAATCCCTAAAAACCATGAATTATTACCTACTGAGGATCAGGATATTAAAACTTTAATTTGGTTTTCAAACGGTTTTTACAGTATTTCTGAGACGGATGAAAAAGAAGCTTATATCTTTAAGGACTTAAGGTATCCACTTATGGATGAAGAGGATTCGAACTCTTCGGTTTTTAGTTTTTTGATTAAAAAAGAAAACAACAATTGGATGCTACAGCCAATTTACATGGACCAACCTAATGAAAAAAACTTCGAAGATTTTTGGAACCGACTCAAAGGGATTTAAACAACACCCACAGATTGCATGCATTTAAGCATGGCCTTGTAAGTACGTTCGATATCATTGTCAAGCCCCACAGAAAAACGAATTAAGCCTTCACTGAGGCCCATAATTTTTTGTTCTTCCTCGGGTATTTCTGAAGAAGTTGAAGTACCAGGGGCGCTAAACAGGGTTTTGTAAAACCCGAGACTAACGGCTAAATACCCTAAGTTTTCATTTTGCATTAACTCCATCAAGGTGTTTGCGTTTTTTAAGCTCCCTACATCAACTGTAAGCATACCGCCAAATCCAAATTCAGTATTCATTTGGGCTTTAAACACTTGGTGTGATGGGTGCGAAGCAAGACCAGGATAAACAGTTTTTAAACCCAATAATTCAAATTTCTGTGCTAAATACAAGGCATTTGCACTGTGCTGTTTGATACGAATATGAAGGGTGCGCAGGTTTTTTAGAATGGATGCAGCGCGCAAGCTATCCATAGTTGCACCGAACAACATGGCGGCGCCATCGTTAACATTTCTTAAATCATCAATACATTCTTGAGATCCACAAACAACACCACCAATCGCATCACTGGCACCGTTTATGAATTTTGTTAAACTGTGTATCACGATGTCTGCACCAAGTTGTTTTGGGGATATTGATAAAGGCGAAAAAGTGTTATCAACAACCAATTGAAGCTTGTGTTTTTTGGCAATTTTTGAAAGCGCAGCAATATTGGCAACTTCAAGCAAAGGGTTGCTTACAGCTTCACAATACAATATTTTACTGTTTTTTGTAATGGCCGCTTCAATCGCCTTCAAACTCGTAATGTCTACAAAAGATGTTTGTATATTGAGTTTGGGTGCGAAGTTTTTTAGAAAAGCATAGGTGCCACCATAAATGGTTCGACTCGACACCACGTGATCTCCAGCGCTGCAAAGTTGCATGATAACAGATATGATGGCTCCCATACCAGAAGCGGAGACATTGGAGGTTTCGGTCCCTTCCATGGCTGCAAGCGCTTCCCCGAGGTAGAGGTTTGAGGGCGAGCTGTGTCTTGAATATAAATAACAGCCATCCGCATTTCCTTCAAAAGTATCGAACATTGTTTTCGCAGAAAGGAAGGTATAGGTTGATGCATCAGAAATTGATGGATTAATGCCGCCAAATTCGCCAAAGTATTGTAAATCTTGAATGGAGTCTGCAGGTTTCATATTTAAAAAGTTAATTTTAGTCAAAGATGAATATAAAATGATGTAAAAACAATATAGTTGTATATAATATGAAAATAAATCTTATTTAAGCTTAATAATTAGATAATTATTTTATAAATTTATTATTAATTAAACATTTAACGTTTTTTTTTCGATATGAAATTAGATGCACTAGACCTTTCCATCCTTAGACTCCTTCAAAAGGACGCTAAACTCACAAACAAAGCCCTTTCATCAAAACTTTCATTGTCTGTAACTGCGGTCTATGAGCGCATAAAAAAGTTAGAGAAATCAGGCGTAATTGCTAACTATGTGGCGCTGGTCTCCAAAGAAAAAGTAGCGCAATCTTTTATTGCCTTTTGTCACATTAAACTTACCCAACACACCCAAGATAATGTGAAACAGTTTGAAAAAGAAGTGGTTAAAATTGATGAAGTTTTGGAATGTTACCATTTAAGTGGGGATTATGATTATCTTTTGAAGGTCCATGTTGAAGATATGGAAGCCTACCGTCAGTTCATGCTTGAAAAGCTCACAAAATTAAACCACATTGGAAGTACTCACAGCATGTTTATGATCAATCAAGTAAAACATACAACAGCCCTTAATATTTAGATAAAAAATCACTTTTCATTGCAATGAAGTTTGTATTTTTGTCATTGTTTAATCAAACTATTTTTTATGAATTCATACGATGTTGCCGTCATAGGATCCGGACCTGGAGGCTATGTTTCCGCCATACGTTGTGCACAATTGGGAATGCGCGTGGCCATTATTGAAAAGTATGCTACAATGGGAGGAACCTGTTTAAACGTTGGCTGTATCCCTAGCAAAGCACTTCTAGATTCTTCTCATCATTTTGAAGACGCTGTCAAACATTTTGACACCCATGGTATTGAATTGCCCGGAGAAGTGAAAGTCAACCTTGATAAAATGATGCAACGCAAGCAAGGTGTTGTAGATCAAACAACCGTCGGCATTGATTTTTTAATGAAGAAAAATAAAATTGACACCTACCAAGGTGTTGGTAAATTCAAAGATGCTACCCACATTCAAATTGAAGGTGAAACGGCCACAGAAATAGCGGCCCAATACACTATCATTGCAACTGGGAGTAAGCCCACTAAACTTCCTTTTGTTAAAGTAGATAAAGAACGTATCATTACTTCCACAGAAGCTTTAAAGCTAACGGAAATACCCAAGCATCTGATCATCATTGGAGGCGGTGTCATTGGTTTAGAATTGGGTCAAGTTTATAAGCGATTGGGGGCGGAAGTTACGGTCATAGAATACATGGACCGCATCATTCCAACAATGGATAAAAGTCTTTCTAAAGAGCTCACCAAAGTCCTGAAGAAACAAAAATTTAAAATTAACACCTCTCATAAGGTCACTTCTGTAACTAGAGATGCAGATACCATTTTAGTGAAAGCAGAAAATAAAAAAGGAAAAGTTGTTAGTTTTGAGGGCGATTACTGTCTAGTCTCTGTAGGTCGAAGTGCTTACACTGCAGGGCTTAATGCGGAAGCTGCTGGCGTTCAACTAAACGAACGTGGGCAAGTACAGGTCAATGCGCATTTACAAACAACGGCTAAAAATATTTATGCCATTGGAGATGTTATCAAAGGGGCTATGTTGGCCCATAAAGCCGAAGAAGAAGGTGTTTTTGTCGCTGAAACTATAGCAGGTCAGAAACCACACATAAATTACGATTTAATTCCAGGTGTTGTATACACCTGGCCAGAGGTTGCTGCTGTTGGGAAAACTGAAGAAGCCTTGGAAAGTGCCGGCATCGCATATAAATCCGGGCAATTTCCGATGCGAGCTTTGGGGCGTAGTCGCGCCAGCATGGATTTAGATGGATTTGTTAAAATTATTGCGGATGCCAAAACCGATGAAATTTTAGGGGTACATATGATTGGTGCCCGCTGTGCAGATCTTATCGCTGAAGCCGTCGTAGCGATGGAGTTTCGTGCTTCTGCAGAAGATATTTCTAGAATGTCACATGCACATCCAACTTTTACTGAGGCGATCAAGGAAGCCGCTTTGGCAGCGACAGAAGACAGAGCTCTACATATCTAAACAAAAATTTATTTAAATAAATACGGTCAATTGACGTATTTTTTGTTTATTATTTTTTTATACTTAAGAAATGGCTATATTCAAGTAGTTGATATACAGTTAGTTGTCTAATGTTTATCCAATTTTGTTGAACAAAAGTATAATCAGGCAACAATGTTCTTACATTGTTGTTAAGCTCCCAAAGCCTTGAAAACTTATCTGAAACCCCAGCAATACTCTGATGAAGTCCTTGTACAGGGCATCATCAAGAACAATGATGTAAAATTATTTAAAATTTTATACGACCGTTATTTTCCATTTGTCTACGGTCAATGCTTGTCATATTTTAAAAACACAGAAGATGCGGAAGACAGTTCTCAGGATATTTTCTTTAAACTATATCTAAAATTAGATTCATTTAAATTTCAGTCCAAGTTTTTTACTTGGATGTATCGCTTTGTACACAACCATTGTATAAATTACAAACGCGCTTTTAGATATAAAATGCTTGAAAATAAAATGATAAATCCTGAAGATTTGTGCGCCCAGCTTCCACGTTACAATTATGAAAATTTCGAAAGTGATAATTTCAAATTTAACAAACTTAAAAGCGCCATTTTACTTTTGCCAATTAAAGAACAGCAAATGGTATTGTTTAAACATTATGGACAAGGAACTGTAAAAGAACTGGCTGAACGTCATAATTGCAGTGAAAGTGCGGTTAAAATGCGACTCAAGCGACTCAAAAAGAAAATTTCTACGCTTTATCAAGCACTCGAAATGAAGGTAATATGATCTATAAATAGGAAAAAACACATCCTCTCACCCAAAAATTAAGCCATTAAAAAGGTATTGCAATTATGTTGTTGTTTATTGTGAATTACTACTTAAATTTACAAAAAAACAATTTTTTTTGAGACGCGTCAAGGAAATAGAAGTTAACGACATCACAGAATTTAAAGTAAAATTGTTGAAATGGGCACAGTCTTACAGTGAAGTCACTTGGCTGGATTCGAACCAATGCTCACAAGCTTACAGCAATTTTGATGCGGTTCTTGCAGTCGACGCCCATACCAAGCTTCAAACTGATTTTGAAAATGCCTTTAATCAACTTCACGATTATCATTTAAAGACTTCAGATTGGATTTTTGGTTATCTATCATATGATTTAAAAAACAGCTTAGAAGATTTAGAATCTCGTAATTTTGATGGTTTGAAATTTCCTGAGTTATTTTTCTTTCAACCCAAGAAACTTTTTTTCTTTAAGAACAGCACTGTCACCATTCAGTATTTGGACTGTGTTTTTAAAGAAATTGACAATGATATTCTTCAGATTCAAAATGCCACCACAAGTACTTTAAAAGGCATTAAACATAGTGAGCTAAAAATTAAACCCAGGGTATCTCAGCAAGGCTATATTGATTTAATACATAAACTAAAATCACACATTCAAAGAGGGGATATTTATGAAGCTAATTTTTGTCAAGAATTTTATACCAACGGACAAATTGATCCTTTGTTAACTTTTGAGCGCTTGCAGGATTTATCCTTACCGCCTTTCGCTGTTTTTTTTAAGAATAAATCCCATTTTCTTCTTTCAGCATCTCCAGAACGTTATCTAAAAAAAGAGGGTGATTTATTGATTTCTCAACCCATTAAGGGAACAGCAGCCAGGTCATCTAATGCAACTGAAGATTTGAATCTTAAAAACAATCTATTGGCAGATCCAAAGGAGCGCAGTGAAAATGTTATGATTGTAGATCTGGTTCGGAACGATCTTTCAAAAATTGCCCAAAAGGGGAGTGTTCTTGTAGAAGAATTACACGCAATTTATTCGTTCAAACAGGTACACCATTTAATTTCAACCATCAAAGCTAAATTGCGTCCAGAAATTTCTGCAGTTGATGCCATCTGTGCTTCTTATCCAATGGGCAGTATGACTGGAGCGCCTAAAATTTCAGCCATGAAAATCATCGAAAATTTGGAGTTTAGCAAACGTGGCCTTTACTCTGGCTCTGTAGGGTATTTCAGTCCAGATGGTAATTTTGATTTTAATGTGGTCATTAGAAGTATTTTGTACAATGCTGAAACGTCTTATATTTCCTTTTCGGTTGGTAGTGCCATTACTGCTAAAAGTGTTCCTGAAAAGGAATATGAGGAATGCTTGATTAAAGCAAAGGCTCTAATTGAAGTTTTGGAAAATTAATTTTTACTTTTGCTGAATGTTTGCGGAATTTAAAGCACATATCAAATTAAACTTTCCAACCCTGTTTAAGGATAGAATTCTTTTGGCTTGTTCCAGTGGAATTGATAGCATGGTAATGACCCATTTGTGTCAAAAATTAAATTTAAATATTACACTAGCCCATTGCAATTTTTGTTTGCGGGGTAATGAAAGCAACCTGGATGAAGCATTTGTTGTAGATTACGCTAGCAAGCAAGACATTCTTGTTTTCTCAAAACAGTTTGACACACAATCATTTGTTGATAATTCAAAATATTCAATTCAAATGGCCGCGAGAGAATTGCGTTATAATTGGTTTCAAAGCCTTTCTGAACAACAACAATTCAATTGTGTTTTGACAGCTCACCACGCGGATGACAATTTAGAAACCTTTTTGATCAATCTCAGTCGTGGTTCGGGTCTTGATGGTCTGGTTGGGATTCCCGAAAAAAATGGTATTTTTTTACGTCCTTTATTGCCATTTTCAAGAGATCAGATTTTGCAGTATGCTCAAAAACATCAAATTGAATGGAGAGAGGACAGTAGCAATGTAAGTTTGAAATATCAGCGCAACCAACTGAGACACAAATTAGTAACAGTTTTAAAAGAAATTTATCCCAATATTCTTGAATCTTTAACCAAAACACAGTCACATTTAGAGGCTTCAAAAGAACTGCTTGAAAGTCATATCCACGACATTGAAGAACAAGTGATTGTTAAAACTAATCTCGGGGAAATTCATTTTGATATAAATGCCTTGAAAGCATTGAAATCAATGCCGCTGTATTTGTTTCCATTATTTAATAAATATGGGTTTTCGGATTGGAAAGCGCTTTCTAAACTATTGGACGGACAATCAGGAAAAAAACTTTTATCAAAAACACATACGCTTATAAAAAACCGTCAAGTTTTAATATTGTTAAGCAATGATTTACCAACAGCTACCAGCCAAAATATTGAATCTCATAATGACATTGCTTTTATTGAAAATTTAGGGTGTCATCTGAAGATTGATAAGGTTTCAGTATTGGACTTACCCGATACCAATACCATTTATGTAGATTTTGATAAACTTCAATTTCCACTGGAACTAAGACCTTGGGAAAATGGAGATTATTTTTATCCAAAAGGCATGGAAGGTAAAAAGAAAATCAGTAAGTTTTTTAAGGATGAAAAAATGTCACTTTCAGAAAAGGATAAAACTTTATTATTATGTTCTGATGCTCAAGTAGTTTGGGTGGTTGGAAAACGTCAAGATGCCCGATTTATAGCTTCCGAGACAGATGCTTTAATGTGTAAGATTAGCCTACAATATGCCACTGATTAAAAGCCACTTTAAACCTTCTATATTATTTAAAAATGGATTTCTCTCAACGGTCTATTCTGGAATAATCCGCTATATCAAACACCCTCAAAAACGAGAGCGCATAACACTCAGTGACGGGGATTTTTTAGATTTGGATTGGAGTTATGCTTCTGAGCCTACAAAGAGTTTGGCTATCATTTTACATGGCATGGAAGGCCATGGTCAGCGGCCTTATGTTTCAGGAATTGCCCGCCATTTAAACACTCAGCATATGGATGCAATTTGCGTCAATTTTAGAGGCTGCAGTGGGCAACAAAACACGCAATTTTTTAGTTTTCATTCTGGGCAAACAGAAGATTTAAAGGATGTTATTGCCCATGTAATCTCAAACCACAACTACGATTCAATTTTTTTAAATGGAATTAGTTTGGGGGGCAATATTGTTTTAAAATACCTTGGGGAAACTTCAAATGTTCCAAAGCAAATTAAAGCGGCAATGGCGGTTTCTGTTCCAGTTGACTTGGTGGGTTCTTCTAAGGCCCTTCATCGATTTAAAAATTGCTTATTCCACATTTATTTTATGATAGGATTAAAACTGAAATTAAAGCAAAAGCAACGCCAATTTCCAACTAAAATTTCAAGACTTTCATTATGGCGCATATGGACGCTTCGTGCATTGGATGAGTTTTACACTTCACGTGCCAATGGATTCAAGGATGCAGCGGAATATTACAGCAAGTCAAATAGTTTACAATATTTACCAGCAATAACAACTCCAGTTCTAATTCTTAACGCCTTAAACGATTCATTTTTAACAGCCACTTGTTTCCCTTATGTCATTGCTAAAAAGAATCCATTTATTTATTTAGAAACCCCCAAACACGGTGGTCATGTAGGCTTTATTTTACCCGGTAAAGTATATTATAACGAATTGCGTGCTGCGGAATTTTTCTTAGAATTCAAGTAAATGACTGTAAACAAGGTTTAATGGAAAGCCCATCACATTAAAGTAAGAACCTTCAATTTTTTCTACTCCAACCTGTCCAATCCAGTCTTGAATCCCATAGGCACCAGCTTTGTCAAGTGGTTTGTAATTATTGACATAGAATTCAATTTCTTCGATTTTTAATTTTCTAAAAGAAACTTTGGTTAAAGCATTAAAGGTCTGTTGTTTTTCAGTTGAAGTCAGGCATACCGATGTAAAGACTTTGTGGGTTGAGCCACTCAGGCTTTGAAGCATCTCAATAGCATGTTTTACAGAGTTTGGTTTGCCAATTGCAGTATTTCGATGCCAGACGATGGTATCGCTAGTGATGAGCAGATCATCGGGGTATAAATTGTCTTTGAAAGCATTGGCTTTCAAAAGCGATAAATAATCTGTAATTTCATGGCCAGAAAGGTTTTGAGGATAAACTTCATCAACAGGTTTTACACAGACTTCAAAAGGCACTCCCAACTGTTTTAATAAATTATGTCTTCTAGGAGAACCAGACGCCAAAATTAAACGGCGTTTGTTTAGGTGTTCTTTGAGCATTTCCTTAGTAGTAATTGGCTTCAAACCCTTTTAACCAGTGCCCTTGAATCTTTAATATTTGCTCTATAATATCTCTTGCGGCACCATGTCCGCCATTAATATGAGAAATGTATTGAGCGGTTGCTTTGACTTCTGGCGCAGCGTCTTGCGGGCAACAAGGCAATCCAACCAATGACATGGCAGGTATATCTGGAATGTCGTCACCCATGTACATGATTTCATTTTTATCTACACCCAACTCCAGCATTAGTTTCTTTAAGTTTTTAATTTTATCGTGTGCACCAAGGATGATATCTTTCAAACCCAAGCCTTCCAATCGCTTACGAACGCCATCATTACTGCCTCCGGAGATGATGCAGACATTGAGGCCTGCATCAACAGCAACTTTTAATGCAAACCCATCGCGTGTATTCATTTTTCTAAGCATTTCACCATCTGAAGTTACCAAAATAGAACTGTCAGTTAGGACACCATCCACATCAAAGACAAGGGTGGATATATCTTTTAAAAGCGCTTTGTAATTTTTTTTAGCCATGGGTGTGTTGAATTGATTGTGTTATAAGTTCGTAAATTTTTTGATATTTTGGAGTTTTTTCCAGCAGTTTTAAATGCTGTTTAATGGTTTTTTTGTCGTTTCGTTTGGCGGGGCCAGTTTGCGCCATATATGGCGATAAATTTTGAAGCTTTTGAATGGTTTCCTGCATCAGGGGTTTTAAAATATCAAATTCTAAGCCATGACGGTCTGTAAGTTCGTGCGCGATACGGTAAAGTTGATTTGTAAAATTATTCACAAATACGGCAGATAAATGAAGGGACTGCCGTTGTTCCGATTGGATAAAATAGGTTGGACTGCCCAATGTATTGGCCACTGTTTCGAGGAGTTTTCGGTCACTTTTTTCTGTTGTTTCAATACAAATTGGGATGTTTGAAAAATCTAAATCTGAGGCCTTTGAAAATGTTTGCAAAGGATAAAAAACGCCTTTTCTATTTTTTTTATTGAGAAATCTCAGCGCAACACTTCCTGAAGTATGAACAACCAAACGATTCTCAAATGGTAATGCATTTGAAATGGTCTCAATAGCTGAGTCACTGACGGCAAGAATGTAAAGATCTGCAGGTTTTAGCTGCATTAGATCATTGCAAAAATTTGCGTCATCTAAACCGTTTTGCTGGTCAATTTTTGACCGATTGTACCATTGTTCCAAATGAAGACTTTCTGCAGCGCTGATGGCTTTGCAAAACTGTGTCCCAACCTGTCCTGCTCCTATGACTGAAATTGTAATCATTGAGCTAAATTAAGCCATTCTGTGATGTTTTAAAAGTGAAAACCACGCTTTGTCTTTTTTTTTAGTCAAATTACTGTTAAAACAGAATGATAAAAATTACTTTTTTGTAAAAAGTAAGTACCTTTGCAGCTCACTTGATTTTGTAGTTGTCCAATGCTCAAAAAATTAGCCAACATCCTTTTTTCAACACGGTTAACAGCCACGCTTTTTATAGCGTATGCTTTGGCTATGGCTGTAGGTACTTTTATGGATCAAGGTCAAAGCACTTCACCAACTCCCTACTCAAGAACACTCATTTACAATGCTTGGTGGTTTGAAGCGATCATGGTGGTATTTATGGTTAATTTTGTTGGAAACATCTTCAAATACCGTCTGCTGAGAAAGGAAAAATGGGCAACTCTCACCCTTCATTTATCATTTATATCCATTTTACTTGGCGCATTTATCACTCGATACTATGGATTTGAAGGCATGATGTCTATAAGAGAAGGGGCGACTGAAAACACTTTTTTATCTCAAAAAACTTATCTAACAACCTATATCGATGGTGACTATCAAGTTAATGGTCAATTGTTGCGACGCTCAAAAAGCGATGCAGTTGATTTTTCTCCAAGACTTGAAAATGAGTATACATTGGATACTACATACGGAAATTCCACAGTATTAGTGGAGTTAATCGATTTTATTTCTAGTGCTGAAGAGGACATTGTCCCTGACGAAAATGGGGATTATTATCTCAAGCTTGTAGAGGCGGGTAGTGGCGCACCTCACAATCACTTTTTGAAATTGGGTCAAGTTAGTAACATACACAACGTACTTTACGCTCTTAATAAGCCAACTTCCGGTGCCATTAATTTAACTTATTCCGAGGATGGTGGATTGACCATACAGTCGCCTTTTGAAGGGGAATTCATGACCATGGCTACAGGCCAGCAAGGGCGCTTGGTTAAAGACAGCGTTCAACCCCTGGCCTTGAGATCTAGATTTCTGATAGGTAATCAGGCTGTTGTGTTTCCAAAACCCGTTGTTAAAGGCGTCTTTGATATTGTAAAAAAATCTGAATTATTGAAAGGAGATGAAGACGGAATCGTTTTGAAAGTTACGGCCAGAGGCGAAACAAAAATTGTTAAGTTATTGGGCGGTAAAGGCATCAACAATCCTTTTAAACAGATAAAGGTTGGTGGTCTTGAATTTGCCTTTAAATATGGCTCTAAAGTTCTGGAATTACCCTTTGACATCAAGCTTAATGACTTTATCGCGGAGCGTTACCCAGGTACTGAAAAAAGCTATGCCTCTTTTGAAAGTAAAGTTACTGTTTTTGATGCTGCTGAAGGAGAGTTTGACTTTCATATCTACATGAATAATATTTTAAAACACCGCGGTTATCGTTTCTTCCAATCTTCTTTTGATCCCGATGAAAAAGGGACTATACTTTCTGTAAATCACGATTATTGGGGGACCTGGTTTACCTACTTAGGTTATTATTTGCTGTATTTTGGATTGCTGGCTATTTTACTTAGCAAGGGAGCCAGAATGGAATTTTTAAGGAAACAATTGGATAAAATCAAAAGAAAAAAAGTAAAACTAACCGTTTTTATAGGCTTGATGTCCCTTGGTCTTTCCGCACAAATAAACCACAACTCAAATCATAAGTTTCAACGCCCCAGCCAACAACAGTTGGATTCCATTTTAGCGCAAAATATAACCCCTGCGACAGTTTCAGATCGCTTCGGGTATTTAGTCATTCAAGATGCCGATGGTAGAATGAAGCCAGTGAATACTTATGCTTCAGAACTTTTGAGAAAGTTATCCAAAAAAGACCACTACAAGAATTACACAGCCGATCAGGTATTTCTGTCCATGCAAGAGAGTCCTCAACTTTGGTACAATGTGCCCATTATTTATTTGAAATTAAAAAAGGCCGACACCATTAGAAGCATCATAGGGATTCCAAAAGATCAAAAATATGCTGCGCTTGTAGATTTCTTAGACATCAATTTAAACTACAAACTAGGGCCTTATCTAGAGGATGCTTACAGCGCC